>Ga0070741_10002829_pt1 | contig 45088 bp, 45 predicted proteins | sample Coa_R1_4_FD_66440 | JGI IMG/M metagenome (GOLD analysis project Ga0070741, IMG submission 66440) | Surface soil microbial communities from Centralia Pennsylvania, which are recovering from an underground coalmine fire - Coalmine... | ecosystem: Environmental > Terrestrial > Soil > Unclassified ... | reverse complement strand
TCCATCCCGAGTACCAGTCGATGCCGAGCTCGAGGATCGGCATGCAGGCCTGCGCGGCGATCGAGAGGCGCATCTCGTCCGTGAGCGCCGCGCCGGCGGCGGCGCTGAACTCCTTCTCCGCGAGGAAGACGAGCACGAGCTGCTTCAGCCTGGCGCTCTGGGCTTCTTCCAGGGAACGGATGAACGAAAGCCGCCCAACCGATCGGCGCCAGAGCGCGTCGTCGATGCTGTGCTTCTCGAGGACCCGGCGTCGCCGCCAGGCGCGGAGCCATCCCATGCCGAACGTAAAATAGCGCGATGGTCTCGGTTGTCCAACTGCATCCGCAAAGCGCGAGCGGCGCGCTCGAGCCGCTGGCCGCCGGCCTGCCGGCCGCGGGGCGGGCGCTCCTCGCCCGGGCGCTCGAGTTCGCCGAGCCGCTTTTCGCGGGCGAGACGCTCTCGACCGGCGAGCCGGCCTGGAGCCATGCGCTCGGCCTCGCGGCGAACCTCGCGGCGATCGGCGTCGACGCCACCGGCCGCGCCGCGGGCGTCCTGTTCGCGGCGCCGCGCTACCTCAAGGACGCGGAGCGCCTGGAGCGCGAGTTCGGCGAGGAGATCGCCGGCCTCGTCGGCGGGGTGGACCGCCTCTACCAGCTGCGCATCGCCACCCGCGCGAGCGCCCACGAGCAGAGCGAGGTGCTGCGCAAGATGGTGCTCGGCATGGTCGAGGACGTGCGCGTCGTCCTCATCCGGCTCGCCAGCCGCACGCAGACGCTGCGCTGGTTCTCGAAGGCGAGGCAGGCCGAAAAGGAAAAGAGCGACTACGCGAGGGAGACGCTCGACCTCTACGCGCCGCTCGCGAACCGCCTCGGCGTCTGGCAGCTCAAGTGGGAGCTCGAGGACCTGTCCTTCCGCTACCTCGAGCCCGAGCTCTACAAGCGCATCGCCGGGATGCTCGACGAGAGGCGCGTGGAGCGCGAGCGCTACATCGCCTCGGCGATCGCCCTGCTCTCGCGCGAGCTCGACGCGGCGGGCGTGAGGCAGGCCGAGCTCACCGGCCGGCCGAAGCACATCTATTCCATCTGGAACAAGATGCGCACCAAGGGCCTCGACTTCTCCCGGGTGTACGACGTGCGCGCAGTGCGCGTGATCGTGCCCGACGTGAAGGACTGCTATGCGGCGCTCGGCGTGGTGCACAACCTCTGGCAGCCGATCCCGAGGGAATTCGACGACTACATCTCGCGGCCCAAGGGCAACCTCTACCAGTCGCTGCACACGGCGGTGATCGGCCCCGAGGGCAAGACGCTCGAGGTCCAGATCCGCACCCAGGAGATGCATCGCCAGGCGGAGTTCGGCGTGGCCTCGCACTGGCAGTACAAGGAGAACGTCAAGGCGTCGAAAGGCTTCGACCAGAAGATCGCCTGGCTGCGCGAGCTCCTCGCCTGGCGCGACGAGGTCACGGACTGGAAGCAGAATACCCGCAAGGCGAAGCTCGACGACACGGTCTACGTCCTCACGCCGCAGGGCAGGGTGCTCGACCTGCAGGCCGGCGCGACGCCGGTCGACTTCGCCTATGCGCTGCACACCGACCTCGGCCATCGCTGCCGCGGCGCGCGCGTGGACGGCCACCTCGTGCCGCTCGACACGCCGCTTGCGAGCGGCCAGCGGGTCGAGATCATCGCTGCAAAGAGCGGCGGGCCGTCGCGCGACTGGCTGAACGCCGAGCGCGGCTTCGTCCGCACGCCGCGCGCGCGGCAGAAGATCCGCCAGTGGTTCAACGCGCAGGCGCACGCCGCGATCCTGGCCGAGGGGCGCGCCGTCCTGGAGAAGGAGCTGCGCCGGATCGGGAAGGAAAGCGGCGCTTCCCCTGCGAACCTCGATTCGCTCGCCGCGCGGCTCGGCTTCGGCAAGCCGGAGGAGCTCTTCGTCGCCGTGGCGCGCGACGAGGTGAACCTGCGCCAGCTGCAGACGGCGGTCCGGGGCCTCAAGGGCGAGGCGCCATTGCCGGCCAACAAGGAATCGCCCAGGAAAGCAAAAGCATCCACGGCCACCGGCGGAGTGCTCGTCGTCGGCTTGGACCGGCTGATGACGCAGCTTGCGCGCTGCTGCAAGCCGGTGCCGCCGGATCCGATCCGGGGCTTCGTCACGCGCGGCAAGGGCGTCTCGGTGCACCGCGAGGACTGCGCTTCCCTCAAGCGCCTCGCCGAGAAGCAGCCCGAGCGCCTGATCGACGCGGCGTGGGGAAAAGGCGAGGGACGCTACGCCGTCGAGATGAGCGTCACCGCCACCGACCGGCGCGGCCTGCTGCGCGACATCGGCGACGCGCTCACGCGCGAGAAGATCAACGTCACCGCCGCCCGCACCCAGAACAAGGACGACCTCGCCTTCATGCGCTTCACCTTCGAGGTCGTCAACGTCGCGCAGCTCAAGCGCGCCTTCGCGCTCGTCCGCGAGGTCAAGGGTGTCATCCGCGTCGCCCGCGCTTAGGGTTCCCATGCCTTCTGCCCGTCGCTCTCTGCAGGGCGCGGCGCTTGCGCACGCGCTGCACGATGGCTATACGGACATGATCTACGTGCTGCTGCCGGTCTGGCAGGCGGAATTCGCGCTCGGCTATGCGGCGCTCGCCGCCTTGCGTGGCGTCTACGCGGGCACCATGGCCGCGTTCCAGGTGCCGGCGGGCTGGCTGGCGGAGCGCCTGGGCGGGCGGACGGTCCTCGTTGCCGGCACGGTGCTTTCGGCCCTCGGGTACGCGCTCGCCGGTTTCTCGGGCGGGCTGATCGGGCTGTGCGCCGCGCTTGCGCTCTCCGGCCTCGGTTCGGCGACGCAGCATCCCCTGGCGTCCGCGGCGGTGTCGCGCGCCTACGGCACGAACGCGCGCGGTCCGCTCGGCGTCTACAACTTCAGCGGCGATCTCGGCAAGGCGGCGCTGCCGGCGCTGCTCGGACTGCTGATTGCGACCCTGTCGTGGCGCTCCTCGGTGTGGGTCATGGCCGCATTGGGCCTGATCGCCGCCGCTGCCGTCTGGGCGCTGCTGCCGGTCGTGCGCGCGGCGGAGCCGGCCGCTCAGGCGAGCCGAGGCGCCGATCGCGGCGGCTTCGGCCTGCTGCTGGCGATCGCCGTGCTCGACAGCGGCGTGCGCATGGGATTCCTGACCTTCCTGCCGTTTCTCCTCAAGGCGAAAGGCGCGGAGCTGCCGCTGATCGGCTTCGCGCTCACCCTCGTGTTCCTGGGCGGCGCCGCGGGCAAGTTCACCTGCGGCTGGCTCGGCGCGCGGCTCGGTGTCCTCGCGACCGTGCTCGTCACCGAGATCGGCACCGCGGCGGCGATCGGCGCGGCGATCCTGTTGCCGCTCTCGCCCACGCTGATTCTCCTGCCGGTTCTCGGCGTGATGCTGAACGGCACGTCGTCGGTCCTTTACGGCACCGTGCCCGAGCTCGTGCCGGCCGGAAAGGTAGCGCGCGCGTTCGCCGTCTTCTATACCGGCGCGATCGGCTCCGGCGCGCTCTCGCCGGTCGTGTACGGGGCGATCGGCGACTTCTTCGGCTACCAGTGGGGAATCGCGGCCGCCGCGGCCGCGGCGCTGCTGACCTGCCCGCTCGCGCTTCTTCTCGCCCCGCGGCTCAGCTCGGCGTCGCGAGGGTGAAGAGCAGCTCTTCCTGCGCGGAGCGGCGCCGGCCGCGGCGCGGCTTCTGCTGCTCGTAGGTGCCGTCGGGGCGCATCTCCCAGGCCTGGCAGTTGTCGTCGAGGTAGGGCTGCAGGCCTTCGCGGATGACCCGGCGCTTGAGCGCCGGGTCGAGCACCGGGAAGCAGAGCTCGATGCGGCGGAAGAAGTTGCGGTCCATCCAGTCGGCGCTCGAGAGGTAGACGTCCTCCGCGCCCGCGTTCTGGAAGTAGAAGATGCGCGAGTGCTCGAGGAAGCGCCCGACGATCGAGCGCACCCGGATGTTGGTCGAGAGCTCGTCGATCCCCGGCTTGAGCGCGCACACGCCGCGCACGATGAGGTCGATCTTCACGCCGGCCGCGGAGGCCGCGTAGAGCTCCTCGATGATCTGCGGCTCGAGGAGCGCGTTCATCTTGGCGATGATGCGCGCCGGCCGTCCCTCGGAGGCCTCCTTGGCCTCGTTGCGGATGGCGGCGACGATCCTCTTGTGCAGCGTGAAGGGCGACTGCCAGACGTGCTTCATCTTGCCCGCGCGGCCCAGGCCGGTGAGCTGCTTGAACACCTCGTTCACGTCCGCGCACAGCTCCTCGTTCGCGGTCATGAGGCCGAAGTCGGTGTACAGGCGCGCGGTGCGCGGGTGGTAGTTGCCGGTCGCGAGGTGCACGTAGCGGCGCAGCACCTTGCCCGATTCGCTGTCCTCGCGACGCACGATGAGCGCCATCTTCGCGTGCGTCTTGTGCGCGACCACGCCGTAGACGACGTGCGCGCCGACCTCCTCGAGCTTCGCCGCCCAGTTGAGGTTCGCCTCCTCGTCGAAGCGCGCCATGAGCTCCACCACGACCGTCACTTCCTTGCCCTTGCGCGCCGCCTCGACCAGGATCTGCATCAGCTCGGAGTCCGTGCCGGTGCGGTACACGGTCTGCTTGATCGCGATCACGTTCGGGTCGTCGGCTGAGGTGCGGATGAAGTCGATCACCGGCAGGAAGGACTGGAACGGGTGGTGCAGGAGCACGTCGTGCTTCTTGAGCGCGTCGAAGAGCTCTTCCTTCTCGAGCGCGCTTGGCAGCCCGGGCTGGAACGGCGGGTACTTGAGCGCCGGCCGGTCCACCTGGTCGGGCACCTCGCGCATGCGGTAGAGATTGACCGGCCCGTCGACGCGGTAGAGGTCCGCCTCCTGCAGGCCGAACTGCTGCAGCAGGAACTCCACCATGTGCTGCGAGCAGTTGTCGGCGACTTCGAGGCGCACGCCGTCGCCGAAGTGCCGGTGCAGCAGCTCGCCCTGCAGCGCGGTGTGCAGGTTCTTGATCTCCTCCTCGTCGACGAAGAGGTCGGAGTTGCGCGTGACGCGGAACTGGTAGCAGCCGAGGACGTTCATGCCGGCGAAGAGTTCGCCGACGTGCGCGTGCAGGATCGAGGAGAGGAACACGAAGGAGTATTCCGGCGCGGCGACGGCTTTCGGCAGGCGGATGACGCGCGGCAGCGCGCGCGGCGCCTGCACGATGGCGGCGCGCGAGCTCCGGCCGAACGCGTCGCGGCCCTCGAGCTCGATGGCGAAGTTCAGGCTCTTGTTCAGCACCCGCGGAAACGGGTGCGCCGGATCGAGCCCGATCGGCGTGAGGACGGGGAGCAGCTCGCGGAAGTAGTAGTCGCGGATCCACTGGCGCTGCGCCGGCGTCCATTCCTCGCGGCGCGGGAACACGACGCCCTGCGCGGCGAGGGCCGGCAGCACCGTCTGGTTGAGCAGCTGGTACTGCTCGGCGACGAGCGCATGCGCCTCGCGCGCGACTTCCTCGAAGACGTCGGTCGGCCCTCGGCCGTCCGGGCCGGGCTCGGGGAGGCCGAGCTTGATCTGCTCCTTCAGGCCGGCGACGCGGATCTCGAAGAACTCGTCCAGGTTGGACGACACGATGGTGATGAAGCGCAGCCGCTCGAGCAGCGGCACGCTGTCGTCCGCGGCCTGCGCCAGCACGCGCCGGTTGAACGCGAGGATGCCGAGCTCGCGGTTCAGGAACTGCGTGGGCGTTGGAATCCGTCGGTTCACGGGTCAGCCGGGGAGAGGCGATTCTAACTGCTGGGATAGCGGCGCTGTGTTACCGTAGCCTGACGATGGCCCGGCACGACACGCTCGCCGCCGTCGACCTCGGCTCGAACAGCTTCCACCTGCAGATCGGCCGCGTGGTCGGCGCCCAGATCTATCCGCTCGATGCAGTGCGCGAGGTGGTGCGCCTCGGCGCCGGGCTCACCGCGGAGAAGCGCATCGACCGCGCCACGCAGGCGGCGGCGCTCGAGGCGCTCGCCAAGTTCGCCGAGCGCCTGCGCGGCTTCCCGCGCCAGGCGGTGCGCGCGGTCGGCACGAACGCGCTGCGCGTGGCGAAGAATTCCTCGGCGTTCCTGCGCGAGGCGCGCGCGGTGCTCGGCTTCCCGATCGAGGTGATCTCGGGCCGCGAGGAGGCGCGCCTCATCTACATCGGCGTCGCGCATGCGCTGCCGGTGTCCTCCCAAAGGCGGCTCGTCGTCGACATCGGCGGCGGCTCGACCGAGGTGATCATCGGCGTCGGGCTCGAGCCGCAGCTCACCGAGTCGCTCTACATGGGCTGCGTGAGCTACACCCTCAAGTACTTCCCGGGCGGCGACATCGGCAAGGGCGCGATGAAGGCGGCGGAGCTTGCCGCGCGCCAGGAGCTCGCCGGCATGGTGAACCAGTACCGCGCGGCCGGCTGGGACGAGGCGGTCGCCTCCTCCGGCACCGCGCGCTCGATCGAGAACATCCTGCGCGAGAACGGCTTTGCCGAGGAGGGGCTGACGCGCGCCGGCCTGGAGAAGCTGAGATCCCTGCTGATCAAGAACGAGAAGGCCGATCCCGACGAGATCGCCGGGCTGCGGCCGAACCGCGCGGCGGTGCTGCCCGGCGGCGTCGCCATCCTTTCCGCCGCCATGGACGAGCTCGGCATCGAGGCGATGAAGGTGTCCGAGGGCGCGCTGCGCCACGGCGTGCTCTACGACCTGCTCGGGCGCGTGGAGCACCGCGACATGCGCGAGGTCACGGTCGCGCAGTTCATGCGCCGCTACCATGTGGATGCGGCGCAGGCGGAGCGCGTGCGCGCGCTCGCCATGACGATCTACGACGCGCTCTCGCCCGGCGCCGAGCGCGACGAGGACGCCGACCGGGCGATGCTCGACTGGGCGGCGCGGCTTGCCGAGATCGGCCTCTCGATCGCGCACGCGCAGTACCACAAGCACTCCGCCTACATCCTGTCGAGCGCCGACATGCCCGGCTTCTCGAGGATGGAGCAAGCCCGCCTCGCTCGAATCGTTCTCGCGCACCGCGGCAAGCTCTCGAAGGTGCAGGACGCCGGCCTCGAGGGAACCGACTGGAAGCTCGTCTTCGCCCTGCGCACCGCGTCGCTCATCCTGCGCAGCCGCACGGAAGCGAGGCTTCCCTTCCTGCGCGTTGCTGCAGACGCCGGCGGCTTCGCCATCGACCTGCCGCAGAGCTGGCTCGACGAGAACGCGCTCTCCGCGGCGGCGCTCGACGCCGAAACGGCCTATTGGAAGGCCGTCGGCATGAAGCTCGCCGTCAGCGGCCTCTCGGAGAAGAAAGTCTCGGTGCTAAAACAAGTCCGGTGACACCACCGCGCGCACGACGACCTGCGTCTCCTCTTCGCGCGTGCGCGAGGCGATCCACCACAAGCCGCCTTTCTTGATGCTCCACTCGATGTTCGCGCCGGAGACGAGATAGGCGCAGGCGCGGCCGAGATCCGGCTGGTGGCCGACGAGCACCACGGTGCCGTCGTCCGGCCACTGCGCCGCCTTGAGGAGCGCCTTGGACGTCGCTCCCGGCGCGAGCGCCTCGACGACCTGCGGCGCGCCGAGCGCCTTGGCGGTCTGCAGCGCGCGCGCCGCCGGGCTCGAGAGCAGCCGATAGTCCTTCGGCAGGCGCTCGGCGAGCCACTTCGCCACGCGCGCCGCCTGCTTGCGGCCCTTGTCGGTCAGCTCGCGCGCGAGATCGGGCTTGCCGTCCTCCGCGTCCGCGTGCCGCCACAGGATGAGGTCCATAGCCGCCTAGTATAAAATCGCTGCCTCGTTCCACGGCAGGCGCGTAGCTCAGCTGGTTAGAGCACTACCTTGACATGGTAGGGGTCGTTGGTTCGAGTCCAATCGCGCCTACCACTCTCTCGAGCAGTCAAGAAACTGCAACATCCTCCGCCGATCGAGACTCGAGCCTCATGGATCGTCGCCGGCGTCGCCCTGGTGACGATGCTCATGGCGTACGGCACGGGGTGGATCACCGCGGTCGCGCTGAAGGACATCGCGGCGGAAGTCGGCGGCGCGCGCTCGATCCCGGCGCTCGCCAGCGCGCTCGCCTGGTTCGGCGGCGGCACCGGCGGCATCATCATGGGCCAGATCGCCGACCGCGTCGGCACGCGCTGGACGGTCATGTTCGGCGCCCTGATGGTCGCAGTCGGCCTCGCGGTTTCCACGTTCGGCGCGCCCTGGCCGCTGTGGATCGGCCACGGGCTGTTCATCGGCCTGATCGGCCTCGGCGGCATCAACGCGCCGCTCTACGTCTACGTCAGCCGCTGGTTCGATCGCCGGCGCGGCTCGGCGCTCGCGCTCATCTCGAGCGGCTCGTACCTCGCCGGCGCGCTCTGGCCGCCGGTGTTCGAGCGCGCGATCGCGAGCGTGGGATGGCGCGAGACCATGCTGTGGTATGCCCTGCTCGAGGCGGCGGTGGTCCTGCCGCTCGCGGCCGTGTTCTTCACGCATCCGCCCGAGGCGGTCCATGCGACGGTCGCGCGAAGCGACTCGGCAAAGCCGCAGCGCGTTCTTGGCTGGCCGCCGAATCTCGTGTTCGCGCTGCTGTGCGCCGCGGCGGTGCTCTGCTGTGTGCCGATGGCGATGCCGCAGGGCCATCTCGTCGCGTTTTGCGGCGACCTGGGGATGGGCCGCTCGACCGGCGCGCTGATGCTCTCCGTGCTGCTCGGCACCGCGTTCCTCAGCCGCCAGGCGTGGGGCGCGATCTCCGACCGCATCGGCGGGCTTCCGACCGTGTTCATCGGCTCGCTCTGGCAGATTTGCGCGATGGGCGGCTTCCTGCTCACGCAGAGCGAGCGCGGCCTGTTCACCGTGTCGGCCGCCTTCGGCCTGGGCTTCTCCGGCATCATCCCCGCCTACGTGCTGGCGCTGCGCCAGCTCTTCCCCGCGTCGCAAGCCGCATGGCGCATTCCCACGCTGCTGCTCTTCAGCGGCTCGGGCATGGCGCTGGGCGGCTGGCTCGCGGGCGCCCTCTACGACCATTTCGGCTACTACGCCCCGGCCTTCGCCGCCGGCATCGGCGCGAACGCCGTCAATCTCATCCTGGTCGGCACGCTGCTCGCGCGGCGGCGCCACCGCATGGCCTTCGCGTAAGCACAGGCAGGCGTTGACGGCGCGGCGCCGGTTCCGGAAACTTGCGCGCATGAAACTGCGCGCGCTCCTCGTTCCGTTCCTCTTCTGGGCGGCCGCCGCCCCGGTGCAACGCGCAGCCGCGCAGCCCGCCTATCCTTCGCGGCCGATCCACCTCATCGTCCCGATCCCGCCCGGCGGCGCCCCGGACATCGCCGCCCGGGTGATCGGCGAGAAGCTGCAGCAGCAGATGGGCCAGCCGGTGGTGGTGGAGAACAAGGTCGGCTCGAACGGCAACATCGCGAGCGAGGCGATCGCGCGCTCGGCGCCCGACGGCTACACCATCGGCCTGATCGCCGACAGCCAGGTGGTGATCAATCCGCACCTCTACAAGAGCATGCCGTTCGATCCGCTGAAGGACCTGCTGCCGATCGCGACCGTCGTCGAGCACGAGTTCGTGCTGGCCATCAACCCGTCGCTGCCGCCGAAGACGTTTCCCGAATTCATCGAGTATGCGAAGCACGCGAACCCGCCGCTCAACTACGCCTCGGGCGGCAACGGCAGCCAGCATCACCTCATGATGGAGGAGCTCAAGCAGCGCGCCGGCATCAACATGGTGCACGTGCCCTACCGCGGCGGCTCGCCGGCGACCGCGGCGACCGTGTCGGGCGAGACCGCGGCGATGTGGGCGGGAAGCTCGAACGCGGCGCAGATCAAGTCGGGGCGGCTGCGCGCCATCGCGGTCTCGAGCGCCAAGCGCTCGACGGAGCACCCCGACCTGCCGGCAATCGCGGAGTTCTATCCCGGCTACGACAATCGCATCTGGCTCGGCATGTTCGGCCCTGCAGGGCTGCCCGAGCCGGTGCTCGAGCGCCTGCGCGCAGAGATCCGCAAGGCGCTCGAATCTCCGGAGGCGAAGCAGCGCCTCGCGCGCGCCGGCGGCCTCGAGCCCTTCATCACCACGCCAGAGGAGTTCGACGCGCTCATCAAGCGCGAGTACGACAAGTACGGCAAGGTCGTGAAGGACCTCGGCCTCAAGATCGACTGACTAGATCTTGAAGCTTTCCCTCGTTTCCGGCGCGAAGAGCTCCTCCGGACGCAGATGCCGGCGCGTGACGCCCTGCTCGAAGCAGTACCGCAGGAAGGCTTCCAGCGTCGGGCGGTTCGGCTCGACGCCGTAGGGCCAGTAATCCTCTCCGGCGAGCGCTTGCCAGCGGCGCGCGTGCTCGGCCATCCACGGCACGGGGACGTGCGAGGACGTGATGTCGGCGAGGCGCGCAAGGCTCGCCCGCTTTGCCTGCTCGAAGCCCTTGAAGAGGTTCATCGCGATCCAGCGGTCGCGCTCGTAGACCTCGCGCTTGAGCACGACGAGGTGCATGATCGGAAAGATGCGCGTCTTCTCGAAATAGCGCCGCTCGAGCTCCTCGGTCTGCGGGAACAGCCGATGCCGCCCCACGGGACGCGCGGAGATCGCGGCGTCGAGCTCGCCGGCGGCGAGCATCTCGGTGAGGCTGCGATCGGGAACCGCGACGATCTTCGTCTTGCCGGGCAGGCTGAGCGCCACCTTCTCGATGCGCCCGGGCTCGCGCACGCCCGCCTGGTGCCAGTGGATCGCGGCGAGGTCGACGCCGTATTCGTGCTGCAGCATCCCGCGCACGTAGATCCCGGCGGTCTGCGCCCATTCCGGGATGCCGACCTTGCGCCCTTCGAGGTCCTTCGCGCTGCGGATTGCGGAATCTTCCCGCACATAGATCGCGGAATGCCGGAACACCCGCGAAGTGAAGACCGGCAGCGCGACGATGTCCGGGTTCTCGCCCGCGAGGAGCGCGGCCACCTTGCCGAACGACATCTCGGAGGCGTCCCATTCGCGAAAGCGCGTGAAGCGGAAATGCATCTCCTCGATGGGGATCTCGAGGACGTTGAGATCGAGGCCCTGCGCTTCGAGCCCGCGCACGTGCTCGTAGCGGCCGAGCGCGAGAGTGAGCGGCAGATTCATCGTGATAGTATGAAGCCTCTAGTGTCTGATGCCTAACATCCGTCTCCCCGACGGCTCGCAGAAATCGTTTCCCGGGCCCGTAACCGCCGCCGAGGTCGCCAGCTCGATCGGCGCCGGCCTCGCGCGCGCGGCGCTCGCGGCGAAGGTGAACGGCAAGCTGGTGGACCTCTCGACCCGCATCGACGGCGACGCCGAGCTCGCCATCGTCACGCCGAAGAGCCCCGAAGGGCTCGACATCCTGCGCCACTCCACCTCGCATCTGATGGCGCAGGCGGTGCAGGAGCTGTTTCCCGGCGCGCAGGTGACGATCGGCCCGGTGATCGAGAACGGCTTCTACTACGATTTTGCGTACAAGCGGCCTTTCACCCCGGAAGACCTTGCGGCCATCGAGAAGAAGATGGCCGAGATCGCGAAGCAGGATCTGCCGGTGGTGCGGAAGGAAATGTCGCGAGACGACGCCGTCAAATATTTTTCCGGAATAGGGGAAAAATACAAAGCGGAGATCATCGGCGCTATTCCCGCCAACGAGCCGATCTCGCTCTATGGGCAGGGCAACTGGATCGACCTGTGCCGCGGGCCGCACGTGCCCTCCACCGGCAAGCTGAAGGTCTTCAAGCTCATGCGCGTCGCGGGCGCGTACTGGCGCGGGGACTCGAAGAACGAGATGCTCCAGCGCATCTACGGGACTGCCTGGGCGACGAAGGAGGAGCAGGACGCCTATCTCAAGATGCTCGAGGAGGCGGAGAATCGCGACCACCGCGCGCTCGGCACGCAGCTCGACCTCTTCCACATGCAGCAGGAGGCGCCGGGGCTCGTCTTCTGGCACCCGAAAGGCTGGGTGATCTGGCAGCAGGTCGAGCAGTACATGCGCCGCGTTTACCGCGACAACGGCTACCAGGAGGTGCGCGGGCCGCAGATCCTCGACCGCAGCCTGTGGGAGAAGACCGGGCACTGGGAGAACTTCAAGGACAACATGTTCACCACTTCATCGGAGAACCGCGACTACGCGATCAAGCCGATGAACTGCCCCGGGCACATCCTCATCTACAACAAGGGCGTGCGGAGCTACCGCGACCTGCCGCTGCGCTACGGCGAGTTCGGCTCCTGCCACAGGAACGAGCCCTCCGGCGCGCTGCACGGCTTGATGCGGGTGCGGGGGTTCGTGCAGGACGACGGGCACATCTTCTGCACCGAAGACCAGATCCTCTCCGAATGCCTCGCCTTCACCGCGCTCCTGCAGAACGTGTACCGGGACTTCGGCTTCACCGAGGTGATCTACAAGATCGCGACGCGCCCCAAGGCGCGCATCGGCGCGGACGAGCTCTGGGACAAGGCCGAAGCATCCCTGAAGACGTCCCTGGAGAAGAGCGGCGTCTCCTATTCGCTCTCGCCCGGCGAGGGCGCGTTCTACGGGCCGAAGATCGAGTACTCGCTGAAGGACGGCATCGGCCGCGTCTGGCAATGCGGCACGATGCAGGTCGACTTCAGCATGCCGGGCCGGCTCGGCGCCGAGTACGTGGGCGAGGACAACGCGCGCCATACGCCGGTCATGCTGCATCGCGCGATCGTCGGCTCGATGGAGCGCTTCATCGGCATTCTCATCGAGCACTACGCCGGCGCGTTCCCGCTCTGGCTCGCGCCGCTGCAGGTCGTGGTGCTGAGCATCACCGACAAGCAGTCCGCCTATGCGGCGCAGGTCGCCGAGGCGTTGAAAAAGCACGGTTTCCGCGCTTCCGCGGATTTGCGAAACGAGAAGATTTCTTATAAAATTCGCGAACATAGCTTGCAAAAGTTGCCGTACCAGGTGGTGGTCGGCGACAAAGAGCTGCAGGCGAACACGGTGGCCGTGCGCATGCGCAGCGGCGAAGATCTCGGGACAATGAGCCTGGAGGCCTTCGTCGGGCGCCTGGGTTCCGAACTCGGGACCGAGGCGGGCGCGCAGAAGCACGGCTAATTTTTTCAACGGTCAGAGGAGCTTTCACTCATCGCACTCGAGAGATCGCAACGCATCAACCGGGAGATCACGGCCCCGGAGGTGCGCCTGGTGGCGGAGAACGGGGACCAGCTCGGCATCCAGAAGGTGACCGAGGCCCTGCGGCTGGCGGAAGAGCAGAACGTGGACCTGGTGGAGATCGCGCCGCTCGCGAACCCTCCGGTCTGCAAGCTGATGGACTACGGCAAGTTCCGCTACCGCGAGCAGAAGAAGGCGCACGAGGCCAAGCTCAAGCAGAAGCAGATCCAGGTCAAGGAAATCAAGTTCCGGCCTGGCACCGACGAGGGCGACTACAAGATCAAGCTCGCCAAGCTGATCCAGTTCCTCGAGGAGGGCGACAAGGCCAAGGTGACGTTGCGGTTCAGGGGGCGCGAGATGGCGCACAAGGAGTTCGGCGAGCGCCTGCTCGAGCGCGTGCGGAAGGATCTCGACGAGGTCGGGGCGGTCGAGCAGTTCCCCAAGCTCGAGGGCCGGCAGATGGTGATGGTGATCGCGCCGAAGAAGAAGGCGGTGCCGGCGCCCAAGGCGAAGGCGGCCGCGGCGAAGCCCAAGCCGGAAGTGAAGAAGGTTTCAGCAAAGCCAGCGGCAGCGTAGCTGGCCACAAGTGATCGCCGCGGCATCAAGCGCCCGAAAGCCGGGCCGCCCGGCGTCATGACATAAAGGAGCAGTTGCAATGCCGAAGATGAAGACGAAGAAGGGAGCCGCCAAGCGCTTCAGGGTGCGCGGCAGCGGCAGCATCAAGCGCGGCGCCGCCTATCGGCGCCACATCCTGACGAAGAAGACCACCAAGACGAAGCGCCACCTGCGCCGCACCAGCCGGGTGGACGCGACCAACACGGCGGCGATCCGTTCCATGCTGCCGTACTCGTCCTGAGGAGCGCGCCATGCCGAGAGTCAAGCGTGGAGTCACGGCGCGCGCGCGCCACAAGAAGGTCCTCAAGCAGGCGAAGGGGTTCCGCGGCCGCCGGGGCAACGTCTACCGCGTAGCCAAGGAGGCGGTGATGAAGGCGGGGCAGTACGCCTACCGCGACCGCCGCCAGAAGAAGCGCCAGTTCCGCGCCCTGTGGATCGCGCGGATCAACGCCGCGGTGCGCGAGCTCGGCCTGACCTACAGCGCCTTCATGTCGGGCCTCAAGCGCGCCCAGATCGACATCGATCGCAAGGTGCTCGCGGATCTGGCGGTGCAGGACAAGCCCGCCTTCGCGAAGATCGCGAGCCAGGTCAAGGCCAGCTTGAGCCATTAGCGCGCTCGCGAGCATCGTCGAGCGCGCGCTCGCCGCATTCAGCGCGGCGGGCGATGCCGCGTCCCTCGAGAACGCGAAGGCGAAGTTCCTCGGCAAGGGCGGGGATCTCTTTGCGTTTCAGAAGACCCTGTCCTCCCTCTCCGCGGAGGAGCGCAAGAGCGCCGGCGCGGCGTTCAACGCCGCCAAGCAGAGAATCGAGCAGGCGCTCGAGGCGCGCCGCGCGCAGCTCGCGGACGCCAGGCTCTCCGCGCAGCTCGCCGGCGAGGCGCTCGACGTCACGCTCCCCGGGCGCGGCCGCGGCCGCGGCGGCATCCACCCGGTGATCCGCACCTGGCGCAGGATCGAGGAGATCTTCCGCTCGATCGGCTTCGAGGTCGCCGACGGCCCGGAGATCGAGACCGACTGGTACAACTTCACCGCGCTCAACAACCCGGAGAACCATCCAGCGCGCTCCATGCAGGACACGTTCTACGTCGACCTGAAGGACGAGAACGGCCTGCCCCTGGTGCTGCGCACCCATACGAGCCCGATGCAGGTGCGCTACGCGCGCATGCATGCGGAGAGATTCCGCCAGAAGGCGGAATGGGCCGCCATCAAGGTGATCGCGCCCGGGCGCTGCTACCGCGTGGATTCCGATGCGACGCACTCGCCGATGTTCCACCAGGTGGAAGGGCTGTGGATCGACGAGGACATCAGCTTCGCCGACCTGAAGGGCGTCTATACCGAATTCCTGCGGCGCTTCTTCGAGATCGACGACCTCGAGGTGCGCTTCCGGCCGTCCTTCTTCCCGTTCACCGAGCCCTCGGCCGAGATCGACATGAAATTCAAGGGCCGCTGGCTCGAGCTCTCCGGCGCGGGCCAGGTGCATCCCGGCGTGATCAGGAACTTCGGCCTCGATCCGGAGCGCCACATCGGCTTCGCGTTCGGCTCAGGCCTCGAGCGGCTGACGATGCTGCGCTACGGGATCGAAGACCTGCGCCTGTTCTTCGACGGCGACCTGCGCTTTCTCGGCCAGTTCGCATGAGGGTCCCGGAGCGCTGGCTGCGCAGCTTCTGCGACCCGCAGCTCGACAGCGCGCGCCTCGCGGAGCTCCTCACCATGTCGGGGCTCGAGGTCGAGTCGCGCGAGCCCGCGGCGGCCTTCTCGGGCGTGGTGGTCGGCGAGGTGGTTTCGGTCGAGAAGCATCCGAACGCCGACAAGCTGACGGTGTGCAAGGTCTTCACCGGCAACGAGACCCTGCAAATCGTCTGCGGGGCGCCGAACGTGCGCCCGAAGATGAAGGCGCCGGTGGCGCGGGTCGGCGCGAAGCTTCCCGCAATGGAAATCGGAAAATCCGCGCTGCGCGGCGTCGAGAGCGACGGGATGCTGTGCTCGGCACGCGAGCTCGGCCTGTCCGACGACCATTCCGGCCTGCTCGTTCTCGCTCCGGAGTCCAGGCCGGGCGCCGACGTGCGCGCGCTGCTCGGCCTCGACGAAGAGATCTTCACGCTCAAGCTCACGCCGAATCGCGGGGACTGCCTCTCGATCCTCGGCGTCGCGCGTGAACTGTCCGCTCTCGCGCGCGCCAAGCTCACCGTCCCGGCCATCGAAGCGATCCCGGCGAAGAGCAGCGCCAGGCACGCCGTGAAGATCTCCGCGCCGGAGGGCTGCGGCCGCTTCGCCGGCCGCGTGATCCGGGGCGTGAACGCCGCGGCGCCGACGCCCGCCTGGATGAAGCAGCGCCTGGAAGCCGCCGGGCAGCGCAGCATCTCCGCGCTCGTCGACGTGACCAACTACGTGATGCTCGAGCTCGGCCGCCCGCTCCATGTCTACGACCTGGACAAGCTGAAGGGGGCGATCGAGGTGCGCTGGGGGCGCAAGGGCGAGAAGCTGCTGCTCCTGAACGGCCAGGAGGTCGAGGTGGATGCGGCGGTGCTCTGCATCGCCGACGACTCGGGCGCGATCGGGCTCGGCGGCATCATGGGCGGCGAAAGCACCAAGGCGGACGAGGGCACGAAGAACATCTTCCTCGAGTCGGCGTTCTTCTTCCCGGAAGCGGTCCAGGGGCGCGCCCGCCGCTACAACTTCGCGAGCGACGCCTCGCACCGCTTCGAGCGCGGCGTGGACTTCGCCAACAACGTCGACGGCATCGAGCGCGCGACGCGGCTCGTGCTCGAGCTCTGCGGCGGCGAGCCCGGACCCACCGCCGACCTCGTCGCGCGCCTGCCCGAGCGCAAGCCCGTCGAAATGCGCATCGCGCGGGCGCAGAAGATCATCGGCATCCCGGTCCCCGCAGGCGAGATGGCCGATGTCTTTTCGCGGCTGAACTTCAAGCCGCAAGAGAAGGGCGAAGCCTTCGTCGTCACGCCGCCGAGCTATCGCTTCGATGTGCAGATCGAGGAGGACCTGATCGAGGAGGTGGCGCGGGTGTACGGCTTCGAGCGCATCGCGGCGCATCCGCCGCGCGTCCCGGCGGCGCTGCTGGGCGCCCCGGAGGCCGGGCGCGCGCTGCACGCGCTGCGCGAGCGCCTCGCCGCGGCCGACTATCGCGAGGTGATCAACTTCAGCTTCGTCGAGCCCGCCTGGGAGGCGGATTTCGCCGCCGCTGCCGGGCCGATCCGGCTCCTCAATCCCATCGCGAGCCAGGCGTCCGTCATGCGCACCACGCTCATCGGGTCGCTCGTCTCGGTGCTGCGCTACAACCACGCGCGCAAGCTGCCGCGCATCCGCGTTTTCGAGCTCGGGCGCGTCTACCTGCGCGACGACGCGGCGCGCGAAGGCGCGCTCGCGGTCAAGGGAATCCGCCAGCCGATGCGCATCGGCGCCGCCGCGATGGGGCCGGCGCTCGAGGAGCAGTGGGGCGCGGACGATCGCAACGCCGACTTCTTCGACGTCAAGGCGGACCTCGAGGCGCTGGCGGCGCCGCTCGCGCTGCGCTTCGAGGCGGCGCCGCATCCCGCGTTCCATCCCGGGCGCTCGGCGCGCGTGCTCGCCGGCGGCCGCGCCGCCGGCTGGCTCGGCGAGCTGCATCCGAAGTGGCAGCGCAAGTACGAGCTGCCGGTCGCGGCGGTGCTCTTCGAGCTCGACGCCGAGGCCCTGCAGCAGCCGGGGCTGCCGCATCCCGAAGTGCCCTCCAAGTACCCGCCGGTGATCCGCGACATCGCCGTGCTGGTGGATGCTGCCGTCCCGGTCCAGGCGCTGCTGGACGCCATGGCGGCCGAGAAGCCGCCGATCGTGCTCCAGGTCCGGCTTTTCGACCTCTATCAGGGCCAGAGCCTGCAAAAAGAGGGCCATGCAGGGAGAAAAAGCCTTGCGTTTCGGGTAGTTATGCAACATACTGAACGTACCCTCACCGATGCGGAGGCCGATGCGGCCCGCGACGCGCTGGTGGCGTTGCTGGGACGCAAGTTCTCCGCCAGCCTCCGTGGATGAGGAGCCGCGGAGGGCTTGATAATCAAGGGGAAAAGGGAGTTGCAATGACTTTGACCAAGGCCGAGCTGGCCGACCTGCTGTTCGAGAAAGTGGGCCTGAACAAGCGGGAAGCCAAGGACATGGTGGAAGCCTTCTTCGAAGAGATCCGCGGCGCCCTCGAGCGCGGCGAGAGCGTGAAGCTTTCCGGCTTCGGCAACTTCCAGCTGCGCGACAAGCCGCAGCGCCCGGGGCGCAATCCGAAAACCGGCGAGGAGATCCCGATCAGCGCCCGCCGCGTCGTCACGTTTCACGCCAGCCAGAAGCTGAAGGCGATGGTCGAGAAGGCGCGCCATGGAGCCAAGCCGCAGGAAAGCTGAGCTCCCGCCGATCCCCGCCAAGCGCTACTTCACCATTGGTGAGGTGAGCGACCTGTGCGGGGTGAAGCCGCACGTGCTGCGCTACTGGGAGCAGGAATTCACGCAGCTCAAGCCGGTGAAGCGGCGCGGCAATCGCCGCTATTACCAGCACCACGAGGTGCTCCTCATCCGCCGCATCCGCGAGCTCCTCTACGAGGAAGGCTTCACCATCAGCGGCGCGCGCAACCGCCTCGACAGCTCTCTCACGCACGAGGAAAAGAACGACGCCGCGCCGCGCGCAGCGCGCCCCGCGCCCGCGCCCGGCGCAGGCGCCGATCTGGCCGCGATCAAGCGCGAGCTGCGCGCGGTGCTCGACCAGCTGCAAGCCTGATCTTTCCAGGTTCCACGTAACGCAAGCCATGCTGCGCTCGGGCAAGGATCATCTCGATTCCATTCGCGACGGCCGTGCCGTTTATATCGGCAAGGAGCGCGTCGCCGACGTCACGACGCATCCGGCGTTCCGCAACGGCGCGCGCACCATGGCGGCGATCTACGACGCGAAGGCCGCCCCCGCCAATACCGAGCTCTGGTATGAGGAGGGCGGCGAGCGCTTCAGCACGCATTTCCTCCAGGCGCGCACCCGCGAGGCGCTCTTGAAGCGCACGATGGCGCACCGGCGCATCGCCGACATGACGCTCGGGCTCTTCGGCCGCTCGCCCGACCACGTGGCGAGCTTCGTCACCGCCTTCAGCTACATGCCGGAGGTCTTCGACGCGGTTCAAAAGGGCTTCGGGCAGAACGTGGTCGACTACTACCAGTACCTGAGGAAGAACGACCTCTACTGCTGCTATGCCGTCCTGCCGCCGCAGTCGGTGAGGAACCCCGAGTACTACGCCGAGCGCAAGCTCCACGCGCCGACGCTGCGCGTGGTGCGCGAGGACGACGGCGGCCTGGTCATCAGCGGCATGAAGATGCTTGCGACGGGAGCGGTGTTCGCCAACGAGATCTGGTTCGGCAATATCCATCCGCTCGCCCCGGACCAGAAGGCCGAGTCGATCACCTGCGCGGTGCCGATCAACGCGCCCGGCCTTTCGCTCTGGTCGCGCAAGCCCTTCGAGCGCGGGGCCGCCTCGCAATTCGAGTCGCCGCTCGCGTGGTCGTTCGACGAGACCGACAGCATGGTCCTCTGCAAGGAGGTCAAGGTGCCTTGGGAGCGCGTCTTCGTGCACAACGCGCCCGAGATCTCGCGCAACATCTACATCACCACGCCCGCGCATTCCTACAGCAACCATCAATCGACCGTGCGCTTCTGGTCGAAGCTCGGCTTCATCGTCGGCCTGGCGAGCCGCGTCGCCAAGGCGACCGGCGCCGAGAAGATACCGGCGGTGCAGGAGCAGCTCGGGCGGCTCGCTGCCCAGGAGGCGCTCATCGGCGGCCTGGTCATGGCGCAGATCCAGAATTGCGAGCCCTGGCCGGGCGGCTTCGTCGGCTACAACCGCCGCAACCTCTACGCCGCGCTCAACTGGTGCATCGAGAGCTACTCGCCGATCGTGGACTACCTGCGCGAGCTCTGCGGCGGCGGCGTTTTCCAGATGCCCGCGGACGCCTCGGTGATCGAGGATCGCGAGCTGAAGCAGGAATTCGAGACCTACTGGCACACGCCGCAGTACAGCCCGCTCGAGCGCATGAAGCTCTTCAAGCTCGCCTGGGAGTTCATCGGCAGCGAGTTCGCCGGCCGCCACCAGACCTACGAAAAGTTCTACCTCGGGGCCGCCTTCACCGTGCGGGCGCACAACTTCCGCGAGGCGCCGTGGACGAGCTTCCACGGCCGCGTGGACGACTTCATGAAGAGCTATGACGTGCCGGGAACCGCCGGCTAAGGGGTGTTCCGGAGTAAAATACGCCGCTTCGGGGCGTAGCGCAGCCTGGTAGCGTACCTGCATGGGGTGCAGGTGGTCGCGAGTTCAAATCTCGCCGCCCCGACCAAATTTCAAGTGCTTAGCGGCGCACCAATCGAAGGCGCCGCCAAAATCCCGTAGCGGCCGCCAAAACTCCGCGCGATTGCGCCTGCTTTGGCCTGCCCTCTGCTCAAGAATCACGTACACGGCCCCTTGCAGATGCACGGTTGGACAATCGGCTTGTTGGTGCATCCATGTGCTGATGTGCGCCTCGGAAACCTGCAGGCGCTTTTCGAGAGCCTTATCCGATCCGAGGATGACGGCGGCTCGCCGCATCACGGACGCAACCTGTTCTCTCACCGCTTTGTTGGCTTTTTTGTCCATCAGACCTTGCCGGGCCGCTAGATTCTCACGTATCCCGAGAAGGGGGGCCACCCTACCGAGCCACTGAAATTCGGTGCACAATTGATGTGCATCAAAGTTGTGCCCTCGGGAGAAGGGGATGCAAGGTGTCGCGCAGCAGGCGCTTAAAAGGGCCATCGAACTAGCGGGTTCGAAGGGCGGCATTCAGCAACGCTTGGGCGTCCAGGCGCACACACTAGACCTTTGGCTGCTCGGGAAAGCGGACATCCCGCATAGCGTCTTTTCCCAGCTCACCGACATACTGATTGAAGAAGACTTGAAGCAGCACCGGCATCCGCAGTAGCGGAAATCACTACGCTAAGTCGAGATTACCATTTAATGGTAATCCAATTACAATCCGCGCCCGTGCCGCTGCTTTCCCGAAAGTGGCCGTACCTCGATTACGTCGTACGCTCGGCGCCGACGGACGCCGGCCTGTTCGCCTTGTGGTCTGGTGAGGAGCTTCTATTTGCCGGCATAGCGGCCTCCGGAATACGTGGCGAATTGCTGCGGCACTTCCGCGGCGACGTTAGCCCCATTACCAAAAATGCCGACCACTTTTCCTGGGAGTTAAGCCGAGAACCGGAGAAGCGCCTAAAGGAAGTCTTGGCCCAATTCCATGCAATAAACGGACGACCGCCGCGGGCGCAGAATCCGTAATTCACAAGCACGATCCGGAAGCTCTAGCGCTACCTCGCTAACCGGGACCTCGTGCTGCTGGACATACCCTTCAGTTGTCCGCTGACTTGTATGGGCTAACCCTAGCCAAATCTAACCCCCGTTCGCAAAGGCTCACCGCCCCTTGTCAGGGGCCGGCAAAGCTATTCAGCGAGCTAGAGGCGGAGCCAGACGAACGCGGGGAGCAGCGCCGTCTGGTTAAGCTCTAACCAATAGAGGCTCGCCAAATCCTGAATGCCAGGATCGATATCGACTGCATATGTCGAGTCTGCTGTAAGCAATCTGAGACCTAGTTGCGATAGAGAACGTCACGAAGGCGTTTAGACAATGCCTCCTCCAACAGCTGAACGCGTGCGGTCGTGAGCGCGAGCCGTTCGAGATATCCGAAGAACATGTGCGCGACCTGCAGATGAGGGCCGCGTATTTGACTTTAGGTCAAACGGATGATTGGAGCGCTAGCAGAGCAACTCGTCGAGGCGGCGCGGGTCGAGCGGCTTCTGCAGCAGCTCGTCGAAGCCGGCGGCGAGGGCCTCCTCGCGCTTCACGGGCGTGCCGGTGATGCCGATGATGCGGGCGGCGCGCAGCTCCGGATTGCGCCGCAGCTGCCGCGCGAGCTCGAGGCCCGAGGCGTCGGGCAGCCTGACGTCGAGGATGACCACCTCGGGCCGGGTGCGCTGGGCGAGGTCGAGCGCGACGATGCCGTTGATCGCGAAATCGACGTGGTGGCCGAGATCCTTCAGCATGTAGGCCATGGTGTGGACCTGGTCGATGTTGTCGTCCACGACCAGCACCCTCAGGCGCCTGTGCGCCTTCGCTTTGTCCGAAACCTTCATGCAATTGCCCGCTCTTTCGTGGTGTGGGAGATATACGCCGCGTCGTAGCCACGGCGCTACCGCGCCCCGCTCCCCGATTCGATGTAGCAAAAGCGCCTACAACGGTCCGTCGTTTGCTCTTCGGTGAGCACATCGCCGAGAAATCACCCATGTACACGTCCCCCCCGACCGGCGCGCTGCGCCGGATCAGCCTCGAAGAACTGATCACGAAGCTCACCCAGATCGAAGAGCATGCCTCGCTCGCGCTGGCCGAGCAGCCGCGCGGGCAGGTCCCGTCGCGCGTGCGGCTCATCCTCGGCATCGCCAAGCAGATGCGGTTGCACCTCGAGGCGCAGCGCAGCGGCGGCGAGCGCGCGCCGCTGCCGCCGGGCAAGCCGGCGTCCGCGGCCCCGCTGCATCCCTAGGACTGGGCTGTGCCGCCGGGCCGCGCCGCGAACGCGGAGCCGCGCACGCAAAGCCGCCCGCGCGCATCCTGCCAGAGCTTCTGCTCGGCGTGGAGCTTCCCCATGGCGCGCGCCACGGTCTGGAAGTCGTAGGCGGAGAACTTCTCCGCGAGCTCGGTGTAGTAGGCGGGCGTGCGCTCGATGGTCTCGTAGATCCTGCGCGCCAGCTCCTCGACGCTGCCCTGCGGCGTGCCATGCGCCGCATCGGCCTTGCCGCCGAGGTAGTCGGCGATCTTCGCCCGGTCGGCATACGCGTACGAGATGCGCTCGTAGCGCTCGCGCGGGATGCCCTCGGAGATCGTGGCGTCGATGCCGACCTTCGCGGTCGTCGGCACGACGCCGGGGGGCGTGGGCGGCAGGCTCGGGTCGAGCGGCTTGCCGCGCGCATGCGTCACGATCATGACGTCGCGGTCGCCCTGCACGCGCGTCGCGATCGCCCATTCCACTTCCACCGGGTTGAAGACATCGATGTCATCGTCCACGACGACCACATGCTTCAGGTCCATGACGGAAAGCGCCGCGAGCAGCGCGTTCTTGCCTTCGCCCGGCTGCTTGCGGATGGAGATGATCGCGTGCCAGAAGGCGCGCCCGCCGAGCGTGACGTTGATGTCCTTCACCTGCACCCCGGCGGTCTTCAGCGCGCGCCGGATCGCCTGGTAGCGCGTCGGCGCGGCGAGCCAGGTGTTCTCCCACGGCATGTGCAGCGCGTAGTAGAGGGCGTCCTTCCGCATGAGGATCGCGTTCACGCGCACGTTCGGGTTCCAGTGCAGCCCGCCCATCAGGCCGGTGAACTCGCCGAAGCGCCCTTCGGGCTGGGTCCATCCGGTGGGCAGGATCTCCGCCTCGAGCACGATCTCGGCATCGGCGACGTAGGGCAGGTCGCTCGTCTCGCAGGGCGCGAGCTCGACCGGGGCGCCGCGGATGCCGCCGGTGATCGCCATCTCGTCCATGCCGATCGGCGCGCGGTAGCCCGCGCCCATGATCTCCATCGGGTGCGTGCCGATCGAGATGGTGATCGGGCAGGGCTTGCCCGCCTCGTAGGCGCGCTGCGCGAAGAGCCGCATGTTGTTCGGCGTCACGATGTCGATGCCGACGAGGTTCTTCTCCTTCACCATGAAGCGGTAGCAGCCGCAGTTCATGCCGTATTCGGCGTCGCGGGCGATGACCACCCCCGCGGTGATCATCGGCCCGCCGTCGTAGATGGAGGACATCGGCACCGGCAGGCGGAAGAGGTCCACGGCGTCGCCCTTGTGCACGACTTCCTTCGTCGGCGAGCTCGCCACGCGGCGCGGCGGGAGCGGATGGTCGATGCCGTGCTGCAGCTTCGCCTCGATCTCGCCGTAGCTCTGGCAGCCCATCGAGAGGATCGCCCGCTCGCGCGAGCGGATGATGCCGGAGACGACCGGCATGTCGTAGCCGACCACGTTGTGGAAGAGGAGCGCCTTGTCCGCCTGGTCGACGAGGGTCGCGACGTGGCGCAGGTCCACCGGCTGGCGCAGGTCGGCGAGCTCGCCCGCGGCGCGCAGCCGCTCGAGAAAGCCGCGGAAGCTCTCCGTGAAAGCCCTCGGCGCGTCGTCCCGCTTCATCTCCTATTTGTACAATAAAACCTTGAAGGACGCATTCAATCTCGGCGATCTCGTCGACCGCTCGCGCGACCTGCGAAAGCCTGCCGTGATCGACCTCGGCGCCGAGCGGCCGCCGCGCGAGATCGCCTACGCCGAGCTCGACGCGCTCGCCGACGGCGCGGCGCGCCTGCTCGCCGCGAGGGGACTGCGGCGCGGCGAGCGCGTCGCCATCCTCTCGGCGAACCGCGCCGAGTTTATCGCCGCCTATTTCGGCATCCTGCGGGCGGGGCTGGTCGCGGTGCCGGTCAACTTCAAGCTGCCGCAGGCGCAGATCCACTACGTGCTGCGCGACAGCGATGCGCGCCTCGTGCTCTGCGACGCGCCGCGCCGCAAGGACGTGCCGGGCGAGCTGCCGGCGCTCGAGCTCGCCGGGCTCGAGCCGGGGGCGCCGCTCGACGCGGTGCGGCCCGCGGCGGGCGAGGCCGCGATGTTCCTCTACACCTCGGGCTCGACCGGTCGCCCGAAGGGCGTGGTGCTTTCGCACCAGAGCCACTTGTGGGTCGTGCGCACGAGGCTCGCCGGCAAGGACTGGTCGCAGCACCGGCTGCTGATCGCCGCGCCGCTCTACCACATGAACGCGCTCGCCCTCGCGAAGCTTGCCGCGGCGGCGCACGCGACCATCGTCCTGATGCCCCAATTCTCGGCGCGCGAGTACATCGCGGCGATCGAGAAGTACCGCTGCACCTGGCTCACCGCGGTGCCGCCCATGATGGCGATGATGCTGCGCGAGAGCGAGCTCCTCGAGCGCACCGATCTCTCCTCGGTCGAGCTCGTGCGCATGGGCTCCGCGCCGGTAAGCCCCGGGCTCATGCAGCGCCTGCGCGCGGTGTTTCCGAAGGCATCCATCGTGAATGCGTACGGCACGACGGAAGCGGGGCCGGTGGTATTCGGGCCGCATCCCAAGGGGCTGCCGCAGCCGGAGCTCTCGGTGGGCTACCCGCACCCGGCGGTGCAGGTGAGGCTGGTGGACGGTGTGCTGCACATGAAATCGCCCGCCGTCATGACCGGCTATCACAAGCTGCCCGAGGCGACGCGCGCGGCGCTCACGCCCGAGGGGTACTACATCACCGGGGACGTGTTCCGCGCCGACGAGAACGGCTTCCATACCTTCGTCGGCCGGGTGGACGACATGTTCGTCTCCGGCGGCGAGAACATCTATCCGAGCGAGGTGGAGAAAATGCTGGAGCGTCATCCCGCGGTCGAGCAGGCCGCCGTGATTGCCGTGCCCGACGAGATCAAGGGCACCAAGCCGGTCGCCTTCGTGGTGCTGAAAAGCGGCCGCAACGCGACCGAGGACGAGCTGAAGCAATACTCGCTCGCCAATGCGCCGGCCTACCAGCATCCCCGGCGCGTGTGGTTCCTGCCCGAGCTGCCGCTCGCCGGCACGAACAAGGTGGATCGCAAGGCGCTCGCCGGGATGGCGCATCTATGAAAGCGCTCCTCCTCCGGCGCCACGGCGGCCTGCAGGACCTCGAGGTCGTGTCCGACCATCCGCGGCCCAGGTCCATCGAGGGGCACGTCGTCATCCGCGTGCGTGCCTCGTCCTTCAACTACCACGACGTCTTCACCGTGCGCGGCATGCCGGGCATCAAGGTGCCGTTGCCGGTGGTGATCGGGCTCGACATGGCGGGCGAGATCGACGAGGTCGGTCCCGGCGTCGCCGGCTGGAAGGCCGGCGACCGGGTGCTCGTGAACCCGCTCAACAGGAAGAAGGGCCTGATGGGCGAGATGCTCGACGGCGGGATGGCGGAATACTGCCTCGTCGCGGCCGACCAGCTGCTGCGCATGCCCGGGGGCGTGAGCTTTTCCGATGCGGCCGCGCTGCCGGTCGCCTACGGCACCGCGCACCGCATGTTCGTCACGCACCGCACGCTGGCGGCCGGCGAGCGCGTGGTTGTGCTCGGGGCGAGCGGCGGCGTCGGCACCGCCTGCGTCATCCTCGCCAAGATGCTCGGCGCCGAAGTGATCGCCTGCGCGAGCAGCGAGGAGAAGCTCGCGCGCCTGAGCGCGATCGGCGCCGACCACGTCGTCAACTACGCCAAGACCGACTGGTCGAAGTGGGTGGTCGAGAAATACGGCAAGCCGCAGCGGCGCAGCCACGAGGGCGGTGTCGACGCGGTGGTCAACTTCACCGGCGGCGACACCTGGGTGCCCTCCCTGCGCTGCCTCAAGCGCGGCGGCAAGCTGCTCGTCTGCGGCGCGACCGCGGGCTACGACCCGAAGGAGGACCTGCGCTACGTCTGGAGCTTCGAGCTGAAGATCCTCGGCTCGAACAGCTTCTACGACGAGGACCTCAAGGCGCTGCTCGAGCTCGTCGCCGCGGGACGCGTCAAGCCCGTCGTCGACCGCGTGGTCCCGCTCGAGCAGGCGGCCGAGGGGCTGCGCCTCATCCAGGATCGCGAAGTGATCGGAAAGGTGGTGGTGACGCCATGACGGCTTCCGTGCCGACCCTCGAAGGGGTCCAGCAGATGATCACCCGCGCGCCGTTCCACCAATGGCTGGGGCTGCGCGTCCTGAAAGTCGAGGACGGCCTGATCGAGCTCAAGGCCACCTGGCGCGAGGACTGGGTCGTCAACCCGGACAAGCGCTACACGCACGGCGGGATCCTCGCCGCGCTCGTCGACCTGGCGGCGGACTGGGCGCTCTGCGCGCGCACCGGCCGCGGCGTGCCGACGCTCGACATGCGCGTCGACTACCATCGCGCGGCGATGCCGGGCGACCTGCTCGCGCGCGGCCGGGTCGTGAAATGGGGCAACCAGTTCTCGGTCGCGCAGGCCGAGGTGTTCGACAAGGACGACGCGCTCGTGGCCAGCGGGCGGGGCCTCTACTTCACCGCGCCGCCGAAGCCCTAGGCCCGTGCCAGAAAGGCCTGGACCTGCAAAAAGGCCCGGACCCGTACAATCCGGGCGGTGCGCATCCTGGTTTCGAACGACGACGGCTACTTCGCGCCCGGCATCACGCTCCTCGCCGAAGCGCTGAAGCAGATCGCAGAAGTCACCGTCGTCGCCCCGGAGCGCGACCGCTCCGGCGCCTCGAACTCGCTCACCCTCGACCGGCCGCTCTCGGTGCGCCGGGCGGCGAACGGCTTCTTCTTCGTGAACGGCACGCCGACCGACTGCGTGCACATCGCGGTGACGGGGCTGCTCGACTTCACCCCGGACGTCGTGGTCTCGGGCGTGAACCTCGGCGCCAACATGGGCGACGACACGATCTACTCCGGTACCGTGGCGGCGGCGACCGAAGGCTACCTGCTCGGCATTCCTTCCCTCGCCGTCTCGCTCACGAGCAAGGAGGGCCGCCACTTCGACAGCGCCATCGGCATCGCGCTGCAGCTCGTCGAGCGGCTGCGGCGGGCGCCGATCGGCGAGCCGGTGCTGCTCAACGTCAACGTGCCGGACGTCGAGCCCGGCGCGCTCGCCGGCATCGAGGTGACGCGCCTCGGAAGGCGCCACAAGGCCGAGCCGGTCGTGAAGATGCAGACGCCGCGCGGCGATACGGCCTACTGGATCGGGCCGGCGGGCGGCGCCGCCGATGCCGGCCCGGGAACGGACTTCTGCGCGGTGGAGAACCGGCGCGTCTCCGTGACGCCGCTGCGCATGGACCTGACGCACGGCGCGCAGATCCCCGTGGCGCGCGAATGGCTCGGCCGGTGAAGGACACGGCCGGCATCGGCATGACCTCGCAGCGCACGCGCGCGCGCATGGTGCAGCGCCTGCGCGACAGCGGCATTCGCGACGAGCGCGTGCTGCAGGCCATGGCGAGCGTGCCGCGCCACCTCTTCGTCGAGGAAGCGCTCGCGAGCCGCGCCTACGAGGACACCGCGCTGCCGATCGGCTTCGGCCAGACCATCTCGCGCCCCTATGTCGTCGCCCGCATGATCGAGATGCTGGTGCAGGAGCGCCAGCCTGCGAACGTGCTCGAAGTGGGCACCGGCTGCGGCTACCAGGCGGCGGTGCTCGCCGGTGTGTTCCGCGAGGTGTACTCCATCGAGCGCATCAAGGGCCTGCACGAGCGCGCCCGGCGCAACCTCCTCGGCCTGAAGCTCGCGAACCTGCGCCTCGCGCACGGCGACGGCTATGCCGGGCTGGAGAAAGCGGCGCCTTTCCAGGCGATCATCGTCGCCGCCGCGGCGCGCGCCGTGCCGGAGGCGCTTTTACGCCAGCTCGCGCCCGGTGGCAGAATGGCGCTGCCGCTGCATGCGAACAACGGCCACGAGCAGCGGCTGGTGCTGATCGAGCGCAGCGGGCGCGGCTTCATCGAGTCCGAGCTCGACCCGGTGCGCTTCGTGCCGATGCAGGCGGGGAAGGCCTGAAAGAATGAAGAAGCTCGCTGTCGTGGTGCTCGCCGCAGCGGTCCTCGCCGCCGTGCTTGCCGCTTGCGCCAGCCGGCAGGCCGGCGCTCCGGTCTCCGAGCGCACGCCGACCCGCGGCGCGCCGGGTCGCGCCCCGGAGGCCCAGGCGGCGCCGGTGCCCGGCGCGGTGCCCCAGGGCTTCTACCAGGTGAAGCGCGGCGACACCCTCTACTCCATCGCCCTCGAGCACGGCGCGGACTACCGCGAGCTCGCGCAGTGGAACTTCCTCGAGGACCCGACCAAGATCCGCGTCGGGCAGCTGCTGCGCGTGACGGCGCCGAACGACCGGCCCGCGGTGCAGGTGGCGCCGGCGCGCGGCTCCGGCCGCGTCGAGTCGAAGCCCCTCGAATCGCCGCAGCAGGCTGCCTCGGCGCCGGCCGAGCCGGCCAAGCTCGCGAAGCCCGATGCGCCGAAGCAGGCTGCCGAGCCCTCCAAGCAGCCGCCCGAAGCCGCGGCGGAGTTCATCTGGCCGGTCAAGGGCAAGGTCATCGCCGGGTTCTCCGAGCCGCGCAGCAAGGGCATCGACATCGACGGCAAGCTCGGCGAGCCGGTCGTCGCGGCCGCGGCCGGGCGCGTCACCTACATCGGCAGCGGCATCCCGGGGCTCGGCAAGCTGGTCGTCATCAAGCACGACAACGGCTTCATCACGGTCTATGCCCACAACCGCGAGATCCTGGTGAAGGAGCAGCAGACCGTGGCGCGCGGCCAGCGCATCGCCGAGCTCGGCTCGACCGATTCGGACCGTCCCAAGCTGCACTTCCAGATCCGCAAGGGCGCCTCGCCCGTGGATCCGCTGCGCTACCTGCCGGGCTCCTGAGCCGCGGACTTCCGGCCCCTCTCCAGGGCCGCCGCCAGGTCGCTCACGGCGGCGGCGTAGAACGTGCTGCGGTTGTAGCGCGTGAGCACGTAAAAATTCTGCAACCCGATGCGGTACTCGCTCGGCCCGCCGGGCGTCTCGAGCTCGACGAGGGCCGCGCGCAGCTGCGGGTCGAGCGGCGGCTGCGGCTGCACGCCGGCGCGCATCAGCTCGGCGAGCGGCACGCTCGGCTCGATCGCGGCAAGATAGGGACGCCAGGCGTCGCCGCTCAGCGTGGCCGGGCGCGAGATCTCGCCGCCGCGCTGCCAGCCGTGCTCCTTGAGGAAGTTCGCCACGCTGCCGATGGCGTCCGCGGCGCTGCCCTGCAGGTCGATCGCGCCGTTGCGGTCGAAGTCCACGCCGTAGCGCAGGATGCTGCCCGGCATGAACTGCGGAATGCCGATCGCGCCCGCGTACGAGCCGCGCGCGGCGAACACGTCGGCGCCGGTGTCGCGCGCGAAGAGCAGGTAGTTCGCGAGCTCGGAGCGGAAGAATTCGGCGCGCGGCGGGTAGTCGAACGCGAGCGTCGTGAGCGCGTCGACCACCCGGAAGCGCCCGGTGTTGCGGCCGTAGAACGTCTCCACGCCGAGGATGCCGAGAACGACGCTCGCCGGCACGCCGTATTGCGCCTGCGCGCGCTCGAGCGTCCTGCGGTGCGCGCTCCAGAAGCGCAGGCCGGCGGCCACGCGGCGCTCGTTCACGAACATGGCGCGATAGTCCTGCCAGGAGCGCGGCCGCTCGGCGCTCGGCGGCTCGATGGCCTGCAGCGCCGGCTCGACGCGGCGCACGCGGGAGAAGAGCCAGCGCAGCTCGGAGGGCACGAAGCCGTGGCGCTCGACCATGTCGCCGATGAACGCCTGCACGTCGGGACGCTCGGCGTAGCTCTCGCGCGCGCCGGCCGCCGGAGCGGCGAGCGCCGCAGCGAACGCCGCGGCGAGCGCGAAGCGCTTCACGTCAGGCGCAGCTCGCGCACCAGCCGGCGCAGCTCGGCGACGCGCGCTGCGCTGGCGTCGGCGCCGTAGCGCAGCCGGATGTAGAGCGCGCCGATCCGCAGGATGGCGCGCCGGGCCGCCGGCAGCGCCCGCGCGGCGCGCTCGGAATAGTCGCGCGGCCCCTCGTGCGGCGCGCGCTCGAGGCCGCGCGAGGCGAGCTTGCGGCAGAACGCGCGCCAGGCGAGCTGCACCGGGTCCGCGCGGACGAAGCGGCGGAACGACCAGGCGAGCAGGAGCGCGGTCATGACCCCGAGGATGGTGAAGAGCGTCGCCGTCAGCATGCGCCAGTCGGCGTCGGGCATGCCGACGAAGCTCAGCAGCTCGCGCTGGCGCGCCGGGTTGTAGCCGAGAACCCAGATGTTCCAGGCGTGCGCGAGGGCGTCCCACCGGTAGCGCATGCCGAGCAGCAGCGGGAACTCGGTGCGCGAGAGGAAGGGCAGCGCGTTCGCATCGGGCACCGAGCGCGCGAGCCCGGACTCCAGGCGCACCGGCGCCGCGACGACCGTCGGATCCACGCGCACCCAGCCGCGGCCGTTCAGGAACACCTCCGTCCAGGCGTGGGCATCGGCCTGGCGCACCGTCAGGATGCCGTCCACCGGGTTGAAGTCGCCGCCCTGGTAGCCGAGCACGACGCGCGCCGGCACCCCGGCGGCCCGCATGAGGAAGGCGAAGGCCGAGGCGAAGTGCTCGCAGAAGCCTTCCTTGGTGCGGAACAGGAAATCGTCCACCGAGTTCTCGCCGAGGAGCGGCGGCTCCAGCGTGTACTGGTAGCGGCCGGCGCGCAGGAACGCGACCGCGCGGTTCACGATCTCCGCATCGCTCGCCGCGGCGTCGCGCCACTGCGTGGCGAGCGCGCGCGCCTGCGGGTTGTATCCCTGCGGCAGGCGCAGCGCGCGCCGCAGCAGCGAGGCGTGCTCCTCGGGCCGCGGCTCGGGGTCGGCGATCGACTCGAGCTCGTAGCGCATGCGCGCCCTCACCGGGACGAGCGTCACCACCTGGCCGTCGATGCTGAAGCGCCCTTCGTTCGGCACCGTGGCGGCCGACTCGAGCGCGAAGAGCCAGGTCTGGTTGTGCGGCTCGAGCACCACCGAGTACTTGAAGCGCTCGGTGCCGCCCTGCGGCGGCGTGAAGCGCGCGAGCACGCTCGGCCCGGCCCGCCAGCTGCGGCCGTCGAAGTCCCAGAGCACCGGCCCGCGCCAGTAGAGCAGGCGGTGCGGCGGATGCTCGCCCACGAACTCGGCGCGGAATGCGGTCGCGTCCGAGAGCGCGAGCCGCGACAGGTTGCCGGGCGACATCGAGTCCGAGAGCCCGCTCATGCCGGCGTAAGCGTCCTGCGGCAGGCCCCAGAGCGGCCCCTGCACGCGCGGAAAAAGCAGGAAAAGGACGAGCGCGAGCGGCGCCGCGTGCGCGAGCAGGAGCGCCGAGGTGCGGGCGTTGGCGCGCACCGGGCGCTGCGGCGCGGCGAAACCGATCAGGGTCGTCGTCAGGACGAACAGCGTGAACGCCATGAGGAGCGCGGTCGGGATGGACTGGGTGTAGAGCAGGTTGGTGATGATGAGGAAGTAGCCGAGGAACGACGCCAGCGCGGCATCGCGCTGCGTGCGCGTCTCGAGCAGCTTCAGTCCCGAAAAGAGCACGAGCAGCATCACCCCCGAGGTGCGGCCGAAGAGCGTGCGGTACTCGATCCACAGCCCGAGCATCGAGACGAGCGCGACGAGCAGCAGCAGCCAGCGCGAGGGCAGCGGCGCCCCGGTCGCGACGAACCATGCGCGCCACGCGAAGAGGCAGAGCGCAAGCAGCGTGAGCCACCAGGGCGCGCGCATCATGTGCGGGGCGACGACGAGAAGCAGCGAGCCCATCAGCCAGGCGAGCTCGCGCGGGCCGACGACGCGCGCCTCGGGCGCGAGCGGGTGCGGCAGCGCCTTCACGGCGCGCCGCCTTCCGCGCCGTGCAGGGCAAGCGCCTTCAGGCAGGCGGCGCGGTGCGCGGGGCCGCGCGCCGGCGGCAGCTCGAGCCCGGGCAGGCGCAGGCCGTAGTGCGCGCCGGCGCGCTCGGCGGCGAGCACCCAGCCCGCGAGCCGCGACAGGCGCTGCTCGACGCCGAGGGCGCCGGGCAGCAGCTGCCAGTCGAGCCAGAGCTCCGCGGAGGCCTCGCCCGTGAACTGCTTCGTAAGCATCTTGTCGGAGCGCGCCACCGCCTTCCAGGCGACGTGGCGCGGCGAGTCGGAGAGCTGGTAGCCGCGCAGCCCCGAGAAGTCCTCGTTCCCCGGCGTCTGCAGCGCGAGCGCGCCGTTCGCGGCCTCGGCGCTCGGCGGCGGCAGCGGCGAGCGCTCCGGCCGCGGGTACACGAGGCAGGAGAGCTCCGGCTCGACGTAGCTCCAGGCGCGGAAGATGCCGAGCGGGAAGCGCGTCTCCAGCATCACGCGCCCGATCGGCATCCAGCCGCGCCGCGTTGCGGGCGCCGCAAGCACGACTTGGGTTTCGGCGGCCGGGCCGATGTCGACGACGAGCTGCGAGCCCGAGCCGACGTGGCGCACGAGGAGCGAGGGGCGGTCGAACGCCGAGCGTCCCTGCAGGTGCAGCCGGAACTGCGCCGGATCGCCGACGAACACCGGCTCGCAGCGCCCGGCGCTCACCGCGATGCGCGCCAGGTTGCGCGCGGTATGCACCATGCCGGCGAGCGCCATGCCGCCCAGCATGAACGTGAGGGCGAAGCCGAGCGAGAGCGCATAGTTGATCGAGCCGACGAGCAGAACGAGCAGCGTCGCGCCGAAGAGCCAGCCGAGCCGCGTCGGCACGATGTAGACGCGCCGGTGCACGAGCACCACCGTGCCGCGCTCGGGCGGCGTGAAGCCGTAGAGGCGGTTCGCGAGGCGCGGATGCCGGTCGAGGAAGGCGCCGATCATGCGTTCGGCCCGTCGTACTTCCAGCGGCCCTTCCACGCCGAGAGCACGAGGTTCGGATAGTCGGGCTTGCCGAGGCTGCCGTTGTAGCGCCCGAGGGCGCGGAAATAGTCGCCCTTCTCCTGGTCGAGGTAGTGGCGCAGGATCCAGCAGCCGTAGATCAGGTTGGTCCGCAGGTTGAACAGGTTGTCGCGCCGGCGGCCGGCTTCCGTGGTCCAGAACGGCATCACCTGCATGAAGCCGCGCGCGCCCGCGCGGGAGACCGCGTACTTCCGGAACCCGCTCTCGATCTCGATGATGCCGAGGACGAGCTGGGGGTCGAGCGCGGCGCGCACCGCTTCGTAGTGGATCGTGCGCAGCAGCTCCAGGCGCTGCTTGCGGTCGGGGATGCGCTTCTCGAGCCGGTCCGACATGGCGCTGATCCAGCGCTGGCCGTCGAGCGAATTCCTGAAGACGAGCCGCGGCACCGGGCGGTCTCCGGCCCAGTGGGCGAGCTGCAGCCGCATCTGCTCGGTGAGCTTCTCGTACTGCTGCGCGCCGGCCAGCGCGAGGATGGGCCAGAGCAGCAGCCAGCCGGCGAGCAGGCGCTTCATCCCGCCGCGAGCCGCTCCGCGAGGAAGGCGGCGACGTTCGCGAGCGGCAGGTCGCGCGGCGCCTCGTCGCGTCGTCCCTTGTACTCGGCGGTTCCGGCCGCGAGCCCGCGCTCGGAGAGCACCACGCGGTGCGGCACGCCGATCAGGTCCATGTCGGCGAACAGCACGCCGGGGCGCTCGTCCCGGTCCTCCAGCAGGACGTCGACGCCGGCCTGCCGCAGCTCGCCGTACAGGCGCTCCGCCGCCTCGCGCACCGGGGCGCTCTTGTGATAGCCGATCGGCACCAGGCAGGCGGCGAACGGCGCGATCTGCGCCGGGAACACGATGCCGCGCGCGTCGTGGTTCTGCTCGATCGCCGCGGCGACGATCCGCGTCACGCCGATGCCGTAGCAGCCCATCTCCATCGGCCGCGCCGCCCCCTTCTCGTCGAGGAACACCGCCTTCATCGCCTCGGAGTACTTGGTGCGCAGCTGGAAGATGTGTCCCACCTCGATGCCGCGCACGATCTCCAGCCGGCCGCGGCCGTCGGGGCTCGGGTCCCCGGCGAGCACGTTCCTCAGGTCGGCCACCTCCGGCTCGGCGAGGTCGCGCCCCCAGTTGACGCCGGCGAGGTGAAAGCCCGCCTCGTTCGCGCCGCAGACGAAATCGCTCATCGCGGCGACGGTGCGGTCGGCGATCACGCGCACGCCCTTGGCCCCCACAGGGCCTATGTAGCCCGCCTCGCAATGGAGGTTTCTCCTGATCTCGGCCTCGGAAGCAAAGCGGAACGGATTGAGCCCTTCGACCTTCGAGGCCTTCACTTCGTTCAACGTGTGGTCGCCGCGCACGAGGAGCAGGCTGAAGTGCTCGTCGTGCACCACCGCGACCGCCTTCACCGTGCGCGTGAGATCGATCTTCAGCAGCCCCGCGACATCCTCGCAGGTCTTCTTCCCGGGAGTGGCGACCTTGCGCATCTCCTCGGCAGGCGCTTTTCTCTTGTCGTTCGGGTAAACCGCCTCGGCGAGCTCGACGTTCGCCGCGTAGTCCGATTGCGGGCAGAACGCGATCGCGTCCTCGCCCGATTCGGCGAGCACGTGGAACTCGTGCGACCCGGTGCCGCCGATCGCGCCGGTGTCGGCGGCGACGGCGCGAAACCGCAGGCCGAGGCGGGTGAAGATGCGCGTGTAGGTGTCGTGCATGTTGCGGTACTCGCGCTCGAGGTCGGCGAGATCGGCGTGGAAGGAGTAGCCGTCCTTCATCACGAACTCGCGCCCGCGCATGATGCCGAAGCGCGGCCGGCGCTCGTCGCGGAACTTGGTCTGCACCTGGTAGAAGTGCACCGGCAGCCGGCGATAGGTCTTCAGCTCGCTGCGTGCAAGGTCGGTGACAACCTCCTCGGAGGTCGGCTGGATGACGAAATCGCGCTCGTGGCGGTCCTTGAAGCGCAGCAGCTCGGGCCCGTACGCCTGCCAGCGGCCCGATTCCTGCCAGAGCTCGGCGGGCTGCACCACCGGCATCGAGATTTCCACGGCGCCGGCGCGCTCCATCTCGGCGCGGATCACGGCCTCGACCTTGCGCAGCACGCGCACGCCGAGCGGCAGCCAGGTATAGATGCCCGCCGAAAGCCGGCGGATCAGGCTCGCGCGCAGCATGAGGCGGTGGCTCACGATCTCCGCCTCGGCGGGGACTTCCTTCAGCGTCGCGATGAAAAAGCGGGAGGCGCGCATCCAAGTGGGGCCGGCGCGCTTCGGCGCATTGAGTTTGGCTCCGGCCTGTGGAAAAATCGGAACCGATTCTAGCTTAGTGAGGCGGGCCTTAGGCTCTCGGAGACGTGGGTATGCTGGATCGCGATGGCTACCGTCCGAACGTCGGCATCATCCTCGCCAACCAGAGGAACGACGTCTTCTGGGGCAAGCGGGTCCACCAGCACGCATGGCAGTTCCCCCAGGGCGGCATCAAGCACGGCGAGACGCCGCTGCAGGCGATGTACCGCGAGCTCGAGGAGGAGATCGGCCTGCAGCCCGAGCATGTGCGCGTGCTCGGGCGCACGCGCGAGTGGATGCGCTACGACGTGCCCGAGAAGTGGCTGCGGCGCGCCCCGTCCTCGCTGAGCCGCGGCGGCTACCGCGGCCAGAAGCAGATCTGGTTCCTGCTGCGCCTGACCGGGCGCGACTGCGACGTGAAGCTGCGCGCGAGCGGCCATCCCGAGTTCGACGCCTGGCGCTGGAACGAGTACTGGGTGCCGCTCGAGCACGTCATCGACTTCAAGCGCGAGGTGTACCGGCAGGCGCTGCTCGAGCTGCACCGCTTCCTGCAGGGCGACCGGCGCCCGCGCGCCCTGGAGACCGCCAAGCTGGCGTAGCGGCGGCGCGCTGCATGATCAAACGCGAAAACCTGCTGAGCCTCGAGGAGTACGCGCGCCAGCGCCCGCAGTTCCGCGAGAAGGTCATGGCGCACAAGAAGCGCCGCACGGTGCACCTCGGCGAGCACGTGACGCTGCAGTTCGAGGACGAGCTCACCATCCGCTACCAGGTGCAGGAGATGCTGCGCATCGAGCGCATCTTCGAGGAGGAGGGCATCCGCGGCGAGCTGGAGGCCTACAACCCGCTCGTCCCCGACGGCGGCAACTGGAAGGCGACGATGCTGATCGAGTATCCCGACGAGGCGGAGCGGCGCACCATGCTGGCGCAGCTGAAGGGCATCGAGCGCGGCGTCTGGGTCCAGGCTGCCGGCGGCGAGCGCGTGTACGCCGTCGCCGACGAGGATCTCGAGCGCGAGAACGACGAGAAGACGTCCTCGGTGCACTTCCTGCGCTTCGAGCTGCCGCGCGCCATGCGCGACGCCCTGCGCGCCGGGGCGGCCCTCGCGGTCGGCGTCGAGCATCCGCGCTACAGCGCGAGCCTGCAGGTCGCGCCGGACGTGCGCGCCGCGCTGGCGGGAGACCTGAAATGAAGCGCGCCTGGCTGCTGCTCTTTCTGTGCGCCTGCTCGGGCACGCCGCCGATCGAATCGGACTGGGAGCGCGAGCACGCGATGCAGCTTGCGGGCGAGGAGCAGGTCGCCCTGCCGCCGTACCCGAAGAGCGGGAACCTGGTGCCGGTCTACGTGAGCGCGACGAGCAACTTCAAGTTCTTCGTCGATGCAAGCACGCTCAGCGTGTCGCCGAGGGAACGGGTGATCCGCTACGTGCTCGTCGCGCGCAGCCCGAGCGGCGTCGACAACGTCTCCTACGAGGCGATCCGCTGCCCTGAGGAATACCGGGTGCTCGCGGTGGGTGAGGGCCCCGGCAAATGGGCGAGCCGGCCGAGCCCCTGGCGTCCGATCGTCAAGGGCGCGGCCCTGAGCTGGCCCTATGTGCTGTCGCGCAATTTCTTCTGCCCGCACCGCGACCCGATCCTCACGGTGGCCGAGGGACAGGACGCCCTGCGGCGGGGAAGCCACCCGGCGGTGTACGTCGAGCAGAACAACCGCGGCGGCGGCGACTAGAGGAGCACGAGGTTGTCGCGGTGGATGAGCTCCGGCTCGCCCACGTAGCCGAGAACCGTCTCGATCTCGCCCGAGGGGCGACCGAGGATCCGGCGCGTCTCCTCGGCCGAATAGTTGGCGAGGCCGCGCGCGAGCTCGCGCCCGTCCGCATCGAGGCAGGCCACCACCTCGCCGCGCTGGAAGTCGCCCTCGGCCTCCACGACGCCGATCGGCAGCAGGCTCTTGCCGTCCTTCGCGAGCGCCTTCACCGCGCCGGCGTCGAGGCGCAGGCGGCCGCGCACGGAGAGGTGGTCGGCGAGCCACTGCTTGCGCGCCGCGAGCGGCACGGTGGCGGCGCTGAGCAGCGTGCCGATCGCCTCGCCGCGCGCGAGCCGCAGCAGCACGTCGGGCTCGCGCCCCGACGCGATGACGGTGTGGGCGCCGCTGCGCGCGGCGCGCTTCGCCGCGAGCACCTTCGTCAGCATGCCGCCTTTGCCGAGCGCGCTGCCGGCGCCGCCCGCCATGGACTCGAGCGCCGGATCGCCGGCGCGCGCCTCGCGCACGAGCTTCGCGCCGGGATGCGTGCGCGGGTCGGCGTCGAAGAGGCCGGGCTGGTCGGTGAGGATGACGAGCGCGTCGGCCTCGACGAGGTTGGTGACCAGCGCGCCGAGGGTGTCGTTGTCGCCGAGCTTGATCTCATCGGTCACGACGGTGTCGTTCTCGTTGATGACCGGGATGACGCGCAGCGCGAGCAGGGCGCGCAGCGTGGAGCGCGCGTTGAGGTAGCGCTGCCGGTCGGCCATGTCGGCGTGCGTCAGGAGGACCTGCGCCGTATGCAGGCCATGCTCCCGGAAGCGGCTTTCGTAGCCCTGCACGAGGCCCATCTGCCCGACCGCCGCGGCCGCCTGCAGCTCGTGCATGGCGTGCGGGCGCCGGCGCCAGCCGAGCCGCTGCATGCCCTCGGCGATGGCGCCGCTCGAGACGAGGATGACGGCGCGGCCGAGCTTGGCGAGCTCCGCGACCTGAGCCGCCCAGCGCGCGATCGCCTCGCCGTCCAGCCCGCGGCCGGCGTTGGTGACGAGCGAGGAGCCGACCTTGACGACGAGCGTCCTGGCGCTGGCGAGGCTCACTGCGCGAGCTCCTTGGCGATGGCGCGGCAGAGCTGCCTGCAGCCCTCGCCCGTAAGCGCCGAGATGCGGAACCACGGCCGCTTCCAGCGCAGCGCGCCGAGCGCCTTGCGGATGCGCGCGTCGGCGTCGGGCACCAGGTCGGCCTTGTTGAACACGAGCCAGCGCGGCTTGCGGAAAAGTGCGTCGTCGTACTTCTTGAGCTCCGCGGCCACGGTGCGCGCGTCCTTCGCCGGCGCCTCGTCGCTCAGGTCCACGAGCTGCAGGAGGAGCCGCGTGCGCCCGAGGTGGCGCAGGAACTGGTGGCCGAGGCCCGCGCCTTCGGCCGCGCCCTCGATGAGCCCGGGGATGTCGGCGACGACGAAGCTCGCGTCGCCCTCGCGCACGACGCCGAGCGACGGGTTGAGCGTGGTGAAGGGATAGTCCGCGACCTTGGGCCGCGCGCTGGAGACCGCGCGCACCAGGCTCGACTTGCCGGCATTCGGCAGTCCGAGGAGCCCGACGTCGGCGAGCACGCGCAGCTCGAGCGCGAGCGCGCGCGACTCGCCCGGCTCGCCGCGCGTGAACTGGCGCGGCGCGCGGTTGACGCTCGACTTGAAATGCACGTTGCCGAGGCCGCCCTTGCCGCCGCGCGCGAGCAGCGCGCGGGCGCCGTCCTTCGCCAGGTCGGCGACCAGGTCGGCGGTTTCCGCGTCGCGGACCAGCGTGCCCACCGGCACGCGCAGCTCCACGTCCTCGCCCGCGCGTCCGTTGCAGTCGGAGCCCATGCCGCGCCCGCCGTTCGGCGCGCGGTGGATGCGGTCGAAGCGGTAATCGATGAGCGTGTTGATGTTGCGGTCGGCGCGTGCCCAGACGCTGCCGCCGCGCCCGCCGTCGCCCCCGTTCGGCCCGCCGTAGCGGATGTATTTCTCGCGGCGAAAGGTCGCCGCGCCGTCTCCGCCCTTGCCGGCGTGCACCTCGATCTTCGCTTCGTCGATGAACTTCATAGGCACAAACAAAAAAGCCCTACCGGACTCGATAGGGCTTTGGTTGTAGGAAGGGGACGGCTTACGCCGGAATCACGCTCACGGTGTTGCGCGACTTTTCTCCCTTCACCGCGTATTCCACCTTGCCCGCGACGTACGCATAGAGCGTGTGGTCGCGGCCCATGCCGACGTTGGCGCCCGGGTGCACGCGAGTGCCGCGCTGGCGCACGAGGATCTGGCCGGCGTTCACCTGCTCGCCGCCGTACACCTTCACGCCGAGGCGCTTCGCCTGCGAGTCGCGCCCGTTCCTGGAACTGCCGCCTGCCTTCTTGTGTGCCATTGCTTACCCCGTGCGAATCCCGTTCGAGCCTAACCCTGGATGTCCTTGATGCGGACCTCGGTGTAGTCCTGCCGATGGCCCTGCGTCTTCTGGAAGTGCTTGCGCCGGCGCAGCTTGAAGATGCGCACCTTGTCGCCGCGGCCGTGGCTCACCACCGTGGCCGTGACCTTGGCGCCCGAGACGAGCGGTGCGCCCACCTTCACCTGGTCGCCCTGGCCGACGAGGAGCACCTCCTCGAAGGCGACGTCGGCGCCCACCTCGGCGGCAATGGACTCGAGCCGGATCTGCTCTCCGCTCGCCACGCGATATTGCTTGCCGCCGGACTTGATCACTGCGTACATGGGTCGAATCTTTCTTGCGCTGGCAAAGACTTGGAATTATAAGCGAATCATGAGCTTCCTGTCCATGCTGGACCCGGTGGCCGCCGACCTGGAGGCGGTCGACGCGCTCATCCGCAGGCGCCTCGACTCCGACGTGCTGCTGGTGCGCCAGATCGCCGAGTACATCGTCGCCGGCGGCGGCAAGCGGCTGCGCCCGGCGCTGCTGCTCCTCGCCTGCGGCGCGGCGGGATTCAGGGAAAAGCCCGGGGGCGAGGTCCGGCTGCAGCTCGCCGCCGTCGTGGAGTTCATCCATACCGCGACCCTGCTGCACGACGACGTCGTCGACGAGTCGCCGATGCGGCGCGGGCGGCGGACCGCGAACACCGCCTTCGGCAACGCCGCCGCCGTCCTGGTGGGCGACTTCCTCTATTCGCGCGCCTTCCAGATGATGGTCGAGGCCGACAACATGCGCGTGATGCAGGTCCTCGCCGAGGCGACCAACACCATCGCCGGCGGCGAGGTGCTGCAGCTCATGGGGAGCCACGATCCGGATGTCGACGAGGCGCGCTACCTCGAGGTCATCCGGCGCAAGACGGCGAAGCTCTTCGAGGCGGCGGCGCGCCTGGGCGGGGTGCTCGCGCTCGCCCCGGACGCGGTGGAGCAGGGGCTCGCGCAGTACGGCACGCGGGTCGGCACGGCGTTCCAGCTGATCGACGACGTGCTCGACTACTCCGGCGACGCGCAGACCATCGGCAAGAGCCTCGGCGACGACCTGGCCGAGGGCAAGCCGACGCTGCCGCTCATCCATGCCATGCGCGCCGGCAGCCCGGCGCAGGCGGCGCTCGTGCGCGGCGCGATCGTCGAGGGGGGGCGCGAGGACTTCGCCGGCGTGCTCGCCGCGATCCGCGACTGCGGCGCGCTCGACTACGCAAGCGCCTGCGCGCGGCGCGAGGCCGAGGCCGCGCGGGCCGCGCTCGGGCCGCTCCCCGACTCGGATTTCAAGCGTTCTTTGCTAGAATTGGCGTCCTTTTCCGTGACGCGGAAGAGTTAGCCTTCCCTCGAGTCGGGGCGTAGCTCAGCCTGGTAGAGTACTGCGTTCGGGACGCAGGTGTCGCTGGTTCAAATCCAGTCGCCCCGACCACTTCCGCCAACCGTTGGATAATCGCGCGATGGGCCGCTTCATCGTGCTCCTCGGCATCGTCCTCGCCGCGATCTGGCTGCTGCGCCGGGCGCTCGCGCGCGCCGAAGGCGACTCCGCGCCCGCGGAGCGCGCGGGCGCCGAGCTCGTGAGCTGCGCGCGCTGCGGCCTGCACCTGCCGCGCCCCGAAGCGCGCGCCGCCGAGGGCCGGCTCTATTGCAGCGAAGAGCACGCCCGCCTGGGGCCGGCCCGGCCTTGAGCGCCGCGATGCCTGCCGCGCGGGGCTATGCGCCGGTGTTCCGCGGCGCGGCGCCCACGCCGGCCTCCTTCTGGACGTCGCTGCGCTACTTCAACCTGTACCGCATCGCGGTGGCCGCGCTCTTCCTCATCACGACGCTCGTCTACGGCGATGCGCTCAATCTCGGCTCGCACAGCCTGTCGCTGTTCCGCGCCGTGGCCGGGTTGTACCTGGTCGCCGGCGTGTTCTTCCACGTCGCGCTGCGCAACCTGCGGGACTTCTTCAACGAGCAGCTCACCGTCCACGCCTTCGTCGACATCCTCGCCATCACGCTGCTCATGTACGCGAGCGGCGGCATCCGCAGCGGCATCGGCGTGATGCTGCTCATCTCGCTCACCGGCGCGGCGATCGTCGCGCCGCGCCGCCTCACCTACCTCTACGCCGCGCTCGCCGCGATCGCGCTGCTGCTCGAGCAGGGCTACTGGGTCCTGGGCCACGACGTCCCGGTCGCGAACTTCCTGCAGACCGGGCTGCTCGCCATCGGCTGCTTCGCCATGGCCGGGATGACGGGCTGGCTCGCGCAGCGCGTTGCGGCGAACGAGAGCCTCGCGCGCCAGCGCGGCCGCGAGCTCGCCACCCAGATGCGGGTGAGCCAGCTCGTCATCGCGGACATGCACGACGGCGTCGCCGTGCTCGACAGCGAGGGCCGGGTGGTGCAGCACAACCCGCAGGCCCGGCGCCTGCTCGGCGCCGACGGCCTGCTCGGGGCGCATATCGCCGATCTCCTGCCGGCCTTCGCGCCGCGCTGGCACGCGTGGCGCGCCGGCGAGCGCTCCGCCGGCGAAGCGACGGACCTGCACGTGCGCGGCCGCGACGTCGGCCTGCGCCTGCTCGACCCGGGCACCGAAGAGGAGTTCTCGGTGCTCTTCGTCGAGGACACGACGCGCGCGCGCGAGCAGGCGCAGCAGCTCAAGCTCGCCGCGCTCGGGCGCCTCACGGCGAACATCGCGCACGAGATCCGCAATCCGCTCGCCGCCATCAGCCATGCCACCGAGCTCCTCGACGAGGAGAAGCGCCGCGAGGACCGCGAGCGCCTGACGCGCATCATCCGGGACAACACGCTGCGCCTGGAGCGCCTGGTCTCGGACGTGCTGCAGCTCAACCGCCGCGACCGCGCGGCGCGCGCTGCGCTGCGCATGCCGGGGTGGCTGCAGGGCTTCGTCGCCGAGTTCGTCGCCAACGAGCGCGTCCCGGCCGAGCGCTTCGCGCTCGAGGCGCCGGCCGAGCCGGCGGTCGAGTTCGACCGCGAGCACCTGCACCAGGTGATGTGGAACCTGCTGCGCAACGCGGTGCGCTACGCGCGCGCCGAGCCCGGCGCGGTGCGCATCCGCGTGGCGCGCTTCGGCGATCGCATCGAGCTGAGCGTCATCGACAACGGCCCCGGCGTGCCGCAGGCGAGCCAGGGCCAGCTCTTCGAGCCGTTCTTCACCACCGAGGCGCAGGGCACCGGGCTCGGCCTGTATCTCGCGCGCGAGCTGTGCGAGGCGAACCGGGCGACGCTCGAATACGTGGACGACACCCCGGGCGCGCATTTCAGGGTGGTCTGCCGCGAGGCGGCCGGCGCATGAAGCGCTCGGATCGGCGCAGCGGCGCGGCTTCCGCCCGGGTGCTGGTGGTGGACGACGAGCCCGATATCCGCGAGCTGCTCGAGCGCACGCTCCTCAAGATGGGCCTCGGCGTGGCGAGCGTCGGCACGGTGTCGGAGGCGAGGGAGCGGCTGAAGGGCGAGCGCTTCGACCTCTGCCTCACCGACATGCGCCTGCCCGACGGCGAGGGCCTCGAGCTCGTGCGCCACATCGGCGCGCTGGGCGCCGACGTGCCCGTGGCCGTCATCACCGCCTATGGCAGCGCGGAGAACGCGGTCGCGGCGCTGAAGGCCGGCGCCTTCGACTACGTGTCCAAGCCGATCGGCCTCGAGCAGCTGCGCGCGCTCGTCAAGTCGGCGCTGTCGCTTCCCGACCGGGCGCAGGCGCCGGCAAAGGGACAGCAGCTCCTCGGCGACAGCGCCCCGCTGCAGAACGTGCGCGCGCTGATCGCGAAGCTCGCGCGCACGCAGGCGCCGGTGTACATCCGCGGCGAGTCCGGCAGCGGCAAGGAGCTCGCTGCGCGCTTCATCCACGACAACGGCGCGCGGCGCGACAAGCCGTTCGTTCCGGTGAACTGCGGCGCCATTCCCGACACGCTGGTCGAGAGCGAGCTCTTCGGCTACCGCAAGGGCGCGTTCACCGGCGCGAACGAGGACCGCGCCGGCTTCTTCCAGGCGGCGCACGGCGGCACGCTCTTCCTCGACGAGATCGCGGAGCTGCCGCTGCACACCCAGGTGCTGCTGCTGCGGGCCATCCAGGAGAAGCGCGTGCGCAAGGTCGGCGCCACGCAGGAGGAGCCGGTGGACGCGCGCCTCATCTGCGCCACGCACCAGGACCTCGCCGCGCTCGTCGAGGCGGGCCGCTTCCGGCGCGACCTCTACTACCGGCTGAACGTCGTCGAGCTCACCATGCCGCCGCTGCGCGAATGCCGCGACGACATCCCGCTCCTCGCGGCGAACATCCTGCGCCGCCTGGCAGCGCAGAACGGGGTGCCCGAGCCGCGGCTTGCGCCCGAGGCGCTGCAGGAGCTCATGCGCTACGACTTCCCCGGCAACGTGCGCGAGCTCGAGAACATCCTCGAGCGCGCGCTCGCCCTGTCGGGCTCGCCGGAGCTCTCCGCCGCGGACCTCGCGCTGCACCGCATCGCGCCGGAGGAGGCTGCCGACGCGGCCGCACCCGCGCGGGGCGGCGGCGCGGCCGATGCGCCGCTTCCCGAATACCTGGACCGGCTCGAGCGCGAGGCGATCCTGGGCGCGCTCGCCAGCACCGGGTTCAACCGGACCGCCGCGGCGCGCGCGCTCGGCATCACGTTCCGCCAGCTGCGCTACCGGATGCAGCGCCTCGGCATCAAGGAAGAGAAGCCCTCCGGATGAGCATCGGCCCGGACGGCCTCGCCGCCGGGGCGCGCCAGGTCGCCTCGCCCAATTGCGACGACCGGCCGGCCGGCGCGCGCGTGTCGCTCCTCGTGCTCCACTGCATCAGCCTGCCGCCGGGCGAATACGGCGGCGATGCGATCGAGCGCCTCTTCACCAACCGCCTGGACCCGGCGGCGCATCCCTATTTCGCCGGCGTCGCCGCGCTGCGGGTCTCGTCGCACTTCCTGGTGCGGCGCGACGGCGAGCTGGTGCAGTTCGTCCCGGTGCAGCGCCGCGCCTGGCACGCGGGGGAATCCGCGTGGCGCGGGCGCAGGCGCTGCAACGACTACTCCGTCGGAATCGAGCTCGAAGGCGCGGACGATGCGCCGTTCGAGCCCGCGCAGTACGCGGCCCTCGCGCGCCTCGCGCCGGCGCTGCGCGCCGCGCTGCCGCTTCGCCACGTCGCCGCGCACAGCGACATCGCCCCCGGGCGCAAGACCGACCCGGGCGCGGGGTTCGACTGGGCGCGCGCGCTGCGCGCCCTGGCCGGGCCTGCGGCCCAGATCTAGTCGATCCCCTCCGCGGTATCGCTACATATAGTGTTGCGGTGCGTCATGCCGTGGCGGCGCCCTACTATATGTAGGCGCGGCCGTGCAAAAAACACGGTATCTAGTGCGCGTGCGCTTGCAAAAAAAAATTTCCGTGTGTACATTGGGCCGCAACACCTAGTAACGCAGAAGCAGTGAAGCACTAAATATTGGGTATCAGCCGGGGCCGGGCCGCCCCGGCGAAACACGGGAGGCGGCACCATGCAGATCGCTCAGGACAACGCCACGACCACCGCCGCCTTGGGCGTCTCGCTTCCTGAGTCCGGAAGTACGGGCAACGGGCCGTATTCCCAGTACAAGATCATTCGCAGGAACGGCGCCGTGGTGGGCT
>Ga0070741_10002828_pt1 | contig 45100 bp, 42 predicted proteins | sample Coa_R1_4_FD_66440 | JGI IMG/M metagenome (GOLD analysis project Ga0070741, IMG submission 66440) | Surface soil microbial communities from Centralia Pennsylvania, which are recovering from an underground coalmine fire - Coalmine... | ecosystem: Environmental > Terrestrial > Soil > Unclassified ... | reverse complement strand
TCCAGCCAGCGGTCGACGTCGTAGTGGTAGAACTGCTTGGACCACAGCATCCCGGCCAGGGCCTGGCGCACGACCTTGCCCTCCTCGGCCGACGCTGCCGGCGGGGTGAGCGACGCGTACAACGCATCGGCCTCGGCCTCGCGCTCGTCCATCACCTGCTCGAACCCGGCGCCCAGGTCGGCGATACCGTCGGTGAGCCGCCACCGCAGCTCGACGACCTCGCCGGGTCCGGCCGTCACCACGTAGTGGGCGGCGGCCTTCGTCCCCCGCTTGGCCGGGTTGACGGTGGGCAGGCCGTGCACCACGTGGTCGCCGATGCCGTCCTTGGGGTATGCCGGTGAGGGGCCCGCGCCCTCGCCCCACAGGGCCCGCACGTTGGTCTCGTTGTCGCAGAACAACAGCTCGGGGTCGCCCGCGAAGGCAACCACCCGGCCGCCCAACCGGTGGTGCTCGGCCACGACCGTCGCGTCCTCGGCCCACAGCGCCGGCACCGGTTCGCCCGGCTCCCACGACCACGTGTTGCGGAACCACAGCGTGGGCAGCACGTGCAGGGTGGCGGCGTCGGGCCCGGCATTGCGGGCGCGCAGACGAACGCACACGTCGTCGGGCCCGGCCTTGGCGAAGTCGACCACCACATCCCAGTAGCGGCCGCCGTCGAACACGCCCGTGTCGAGCAGCTCGTACTCCGGCCGGTCGCGGCCCCGGCGGCCGTTCTCCGCAATCAGCTCGCCGTACGGGAACTCGGTCTGCGGGTAGGCGTAGCGCCAGCGCATCCACGAATGGGTGGGTGTGGAGTCGAGGTACCACCAGTAATCCTTGGCATCCTCGCCGTGGTTGCCCTGGCTGTTCGCCAGGCCGAACATGCGCTCCTTCAGGATGGGGTCGCGGCCGTTCCACAGCGCCAGGGCCAGGCACAGGACCTGCTGGTCGTCACAGATGCCGGCCATGCCGTCCTCGTTCCAGCGGTAGGCCCGGCTGCGGGCGTGCTCGAACGGGAACGACCCCCACGCGTCGCCCTCGGCGCTGTAGTCCTCCCGCACCGTGCCCCACCCGCGTTCGCTGAGGTAGGGCCCCCATCGGCGCGCCGCGTCGGTCATCGCCCGCCGATGGTACGAGCCGCCGGCGGCGTCGGCGGCGACGCCGGCGCGTCGCTCGTCAGCCGGCCAGGTTGACGGCGTGCACGGTGGTGGGGTGGATGGTCACGACCACCCGGTACTCGCCGGGCCGGTCGTTCTGGCGCAGGTCGGCGCCGCCGTACTTGGCCCCCACCTTGTCGGCGAACAGGTAGTCGACGTCCTCCAGGATCTCGGCGTAGCCGCGCAGTTCGAGGTACCGGTAGGGGTTGGCCAGGTCGAGGATGAGAAAGCTCACGGCCGAGTTGCGCTGGAGGTTCTCGACCTTGCGCCGCGATGTGTTCAGGGAGAGGCGCACGGTGCCGCCCGCGGCCAGGAACCACACGGGCGACAGCTGGGGCCGGTCCTTGTGGTCGATGGTGCCGAGGATGCCGACCTGGGCGTCGAGCAGGTCCCGGTGGGTCTCGGGGATGTCGACCTCGGTCCGGTCGTCGGCCATGGCGCTGCTCCTTCAGTGGTCCGGGTGTTCAGGTCATGTGTTGGTGTCGTCCGGCGGCACCAACTCCGGATCGGGCAGAGCGGGGGCAGGGCCGGCGTCGACTGCGGGTGGCGGGCACCGGGCGTCCACCGTGTAGGAGGTCATGGACAGCGAGCCCATGGCGAAGCCGTCGATCAGGACGTCGACCGGGCAGTCGGAGGCGCTGGCCACCCCGGCGACGTAGACGAAGGGGAGGAAGTGGTCGGGCGTGGGAACGGCCAGGTCGAAGTCCGGGTGGGACTGCAAGGTGAGGACGTCCGCCGGCTTCTCCGTCATGACGGCGCGAGCGGCGTCGTCGAAGCGGCGGGTCCAGTCGAAGGCAGCGTCGGGCCGGCTCCAGTCGATGCGCCCGAGGTTGTGCACCACGTTTCCGCTGCCCACGATGAGGATGCCCCGGTTTCGCAGCGGCGCCAGTCGTGCGCCCAGGTCGAAGTGGTACTCGAAGGGCTTGAGGGCGTTGATCGACAACTGCACGACGGGCACGCCGGCATCGGGGAAGACGTGGCACAGCACCGACCAGGTGCCGTGGTCGAGGCCCCAGCTGTCGTGGTCGAGGCCCACCCAGTGAGGCTTGGCCACGTCGGCCACCTCCTCGGCGACCTCGGGGGCGCCGGCCGCCGGGTACTCCACGGCGAAGAGTTCGTCCGGGAAGCCGTAGAAGTCGTGGATGGTGCGGGGCCGGGCCATGGCGGTGACGGCGGTGGCGTTGGTGTACCAGTGGGCGGACACGACCAGCACGGCCCGGGGCCGATCCGGCAACTGCCCGAAGGCGCGCCACGCCTCCGTGTACCGGTTGCGCTCGATGGCGTTCATCGGGTTGCCGTGCCCGACGAACGCCGCCGGCTGCCTGGCCGTGGCGGGGTTGGTGCTCATGCTTCCGGCAAGTCCTGCCCGGATGCGATGGGCACCAACCCCAGCGCGGGCGTTACCGGCTGATGGCGACGGGCGCGGCGTTCAGCTTGGACACCACCAGCGAGCCGAAGAACGAGGCGTCGCCGAACGACAGGACGCCGCCGTTGCCCTCGACCAGCCAGTAGCCGTTGCCCGACGGCGTGGCCGCCATGCCCTGCACGTCGGTGATGCGCATGCCCAGGCCGGGGGCGGACCCGGCGTACGTGGCGTCCCCGAAGGAGAACACGCCGCCGTTGCCCTCGACCAGCCAGTAGCCCCGGCCCGACGGCGTGGCCGCCATGCCCCGCACGTCACGCACGCGGATGCCCAGACCGGGCACCGAGCCGAAGAAGGCGGCGTCACCGAAGGCGAAGACACCGCCGTCGTCGCCGACCAGCCAGTAGCCCCGGCCGGTGGGCGTGGCCGCCATGCCCTTCACGCCCCGAGTGGCGACGCCCACGCCCGGCACCGAGCCGAAGAAGGCGGCGTCACCGAAGGAGAACACGCCACCGTCGTCCCCGACGACCCAGTAGCCGCGGCCCGACGGCGTGGCCGCTATGCCCCTGACGTTCCTGATCCTGATGCCCAGGCCGGGCACCGATCCGGCAAAGACGGCGTCGCCGTAGGCGAACACACCGCCGTCCTCCCCCACCAGCCAGTAGCCGTTGCCGCTGGGCGTCGGAGCGATGCCGACGATCGCCCCGCCCAACCGGGTGGCGCCCGGCGAACCGGCGAAGGCCGAGTTGCCGAAAGCGAACACACCGCCGTCACCGGCGACGATCCGGTAGCCCTGGTTGAGCAGCCCGGTGACCGTGGTGCCCTGCTTGGTGCAGGTGTTGGAGAACGTCCCCGTCCACGTGAGCTTCACCTGGACCGAGGCGGGCGCACCCCCGGTGTTGTTCAGCGTGATGAGGAACTGCGGCAGCGCCGTCTTGGTCGACAGTTGCAGGTCGGTCAGGTTGGCCGTGCCCGTCCCGTCGAGGCCGTGCGTGGCGAAACCCGGGATGGGGTTGCCGCTGCCGTCCTGGAAGTCCACCGACCCGCTCGAGTACGTGTTGCGAGGTGGCGAGAGCACCTGCAGCGACGTGTAGGACGCCGGGATGCACACGCTGTTCGGCACGACGATGCTGGACGACAGCACCCGGATGGCGCCCGTCCCGCATGCCCCGCCGGTGAAGGCGTCGAAGTTCTGGATCTGGGCGGAGCCGTTGTCGGCGTTGACCCACAGGCAGGCCGGCCGTTGCGGGTCGGGGTTCACCGTGTAGAGCAGACCCAAGTTGCTGAAGGTCTTGGGGAAGTTCGCGCATCCCGCGCCCTGGTTGTAGTCGTAGCACTCGACCTGGTCGTTGTTGGCGTCGGGCACGTACACCCGTGGGCCGATCGTCACCGCCGGACCGTTGTAGTTGATGGTCGGCTGGATCGCCGTCGTCATGCCCGCCGGGGTGGACACCGTTGCACCGGTGAGGTCGAAGCAGGGGATGCCGCTGATCGGCGTGCACACGCCGGTGACGTTGCCCGACGAGTCCATGAGCGGGAAGGGGGCGCCGGCCGTCGATGCCACCGTGACCGGCCAACTGCCGCCACACGACGAGTTGGTGGCGGTGTCGAAGCACGCCAGCTTGTCCGTGGATCCGGCGACCTGGAGGATGATCTTCGACCCGGCCGCGCCGATGGGCCACGAGTAGGTGAAGGGGCTGAAGTCGACACCGCCGCGGTCGATGGCGTAGGGCTGCCCCGCGCATGCGGCCAGGGTCGAGAGGTCGAAGCACAGCAACGTGTTCTCGGTACCCGTCGTCCCGGACCCCGCGACCTCGTTGTACGCGTACCACCTGGACCCGACCTGCACCGGCGCCGAGAGGCCGCTCCCGCCGGCCTGTGCGTCGCCCACCGCGGACAGCGGCGTGAAGCCGCAGAAGAGCTGCGCCCCCGTCGCCCCGGCCGGTTGGGTGGTGTCGACGCACGCCACGCCCGCGGTGGAATCGCTGGCGCGCGTCACGGTCACGTACATGAAGCCCGTGGCCTGATCGACGTAGAGGCCTGGGCCGATGGAGGTCTCGAAGTTGTTGCCGCTGCCGTCGACGACCGTCTTGGGGCCACTCCAGCAGTCGGACGCATCCGACTGGTTGTGGCAGTTGACGATGAGCGTCGAGTCGTGGTGGAACACGTTGAAGAGCTGGCTCGAGGTGAGCGCCACGGCCCACCCGTCGCCGCCGCCACTCGCTCCGGCGAAGTTCGACGCCGGCGGGGCCGGCACCGTGATGGTGGCCGAGTAGGTGACCTTCTGATTGTCGGCCGCGGCGACGGGCGCCGCCGAGGTGGTGATCAGCGCGAGGACGGAGACGAGGGCCGAGAGCACGGCACCCACTGCCCGTCTGCGAGTGCGCCCACCCGAGCGCGACGAGTCGCCTGTGTCGGTGTACACCGCACCGTGTGCCATGTCCTGCCCCCTGGTTTCTCTGGCCCTGGTTATTTCTGCCAGAGTCAAGCGTAGTACCTGGCCGAGCCGTCAGCGCTGTGCGGTCATCCTTGGTGGGCCCGCAGTTCCCGGCGGGCGACCTGGCGCAAGTGCACCTCGTCTGGCCCATCGGCGATCTGGAGCGTGCGGGCGTGGGCGTACAGGGCGGCCAGGGGGAAGTCGCCCGACACGCCCCCGCCGCCATGGGCCTGGATGGCCCGGTCGATCACCCAACAGGCGGCCGCGGGGACGGCGACCTTGATGGCCGACACCTCGATGCGAGCGCCCTGGTTGCCGACGGTGTCGATCAGCCAGGCCGTCTTCAGCACGAGCAGGCGGGCCTGCTCCAGGCGGATGCGCGACTCGGCGATCCACTCCTGGATCACGCCCTGCTCGGCCAGCGGCTTGCCGAAGGCGACGCGGTCGGCGACGCGCCGGCACATCATGTCGAGGGCCCGCTCGGCCATGCCTAGGAGGCGCATGCAGTGGTGGATGCGGCCGGGGCCGAGGCGGGCCTGGGCGATGGCGAACCCGCCCCCCTCCTCGCCGAGGAGGTTGGACGCGGGGACGCGCACATCGTCGTAGAGGATCTCGGCGTGGCCACCATGGGCACCGTCGTCGTACCCGAACACGGACGTGGACCGCCTGATGGTGACGCCGGGCGCGTCCTTGGGCACGAGGATCATGCTCTGGCGCCGGTACCCGTCGGCATCGGGGTCGGTCACGCCCATGACGATGAGGAGCTGGCACTCAGGAGCCATGGCCCCGCTCGACCACCACTTGCGGCCGTTGACGACGTACTCGTCGCCCTGCCGCTCGATGCGGGTGGCGATGTTGCTGGCGTCCGACGACGCCACCTCGGGCTCGGTCATGGAGAAGGCCGACCGGATCTCGCCCTCGAGCAGCGGCACCAGCCACCGGTCCTGCTGCTCCTTGGTGCCGAAGGCGGCCAGGATCTCCATGTTGCCGGTGTCCGGCGCCGCGCAGTTCAGGGCCTCGGGCGCCAGCACAGGGCTGCGACCGGTGATCTCGGCGAGGGGCGCGTACTGGAGGTTGGTGAGGCCCGCGCCCCACGGCTCGTGGGGGAGGAACAGGTTCCAGAGGCCGCGGCTGCGCGCCTCTTTCTTCAGGTCCTCGACGATGGGTGCCCGGCCCCACGGGTTGGTGTCGGCGATGGCCGCCACCTGCTCGGCGTGCACGGCCTCGGCCGGGTACACGTGGGTGTCCATGAAGTCGAGCAGTTGCTCGCGAAGCGCTTCGGTCTTGCTGTCGAATGCGAAGTTCACGCGGCCATCCTCGCGCCAGATGCGCCTCCCGATCCGTTCTGTTGCAGTCCACGGCCGCAAAGGCGCTCAGTCGCTCTTGTCCTCGATCTCCCACGCGTGGTCGAGCGCGTGCCAGGCGATGCGGCGGGCGCCGTAGCGGGGCGGCCACTTGGCGCCGGCGGCGGGCCCGGCGCGCAGAGCGCCGAGGATGTCGTCCCGGCTCGTGTCGCCCTTGCCCAGCCCGATCCGGCGGGCGTAGGCGGCTTCCGCATCGGCCACGTGGGCGACGATCGGGTCGCGGTCGCGGCCCCCGCCGCGGGGTCCCTTGCGCAATGTGGGCGGGGCGCCGGCCACCACCCGGTCGAACACCGTCCACGACGCCTCCACCAGCGACGCCAGCCGCTCCGCTTCCTTGGCTCGCAGGGGGGTGGCCGTGTCGATCGCGGGGATGGCGCCGGGGGCGCCGAAGTCGGTGGTGCCGTCGCCGGGGACGCGCTCGACCACCTCGAACGGACCCGAGGCGAAGGCCACCCGCGCCTCCTCGGGCACCACCCGGTAGCGCGGCGCGTAGCTGGCCAGCGCCTCCAGGGCGGCGTCTTCGGTCTTGGCCGAGCGGGCCCAACCGGGCCAGTCGATGGCGCAGGCGAAGACCCGCTTGGACCCCAGCTCCAGGTACACGACGATGGGCTTGGCCATGACACCCGAGCATCGCGCGCCCTCGCCTCGGAGTCGTGAGCGAGGGGATGATGCCGGGTGTGGCACGGCTGCCCGCGTGGCCGGCTGCTCCCCGCTGACCTGGATGGCCGAAGGGCTCCCATCTCTCCAAGACGAGGAGCTGCCGGACCGTGGCATCCTGACGCCATGGCATCCGACACCCCTGGCCCCACCGTCTGGCCCGCGCTTCGCTACGACAACGCCAAGGCCGCCATCGCCTTCCTGGTCGACGCCTTCGGGTTCGAAGCGACGCTGGTGGTCCCCGCTGAGGGCGACCGGGACGTGCCCCACGCCGAGCTGCGCTGGCCCCTGGGCGGCGGCGTCATGCTCGGCTCCCGCAGTTTCACCGAGGACGGCCACGATGCCTTCGAGACCGGCATCACGTCGATCTACGTGGTGACCGACGAGCCCGACGCCCTCTTCGCCCGGGCCACCGGCGCCGGCGCCGAGCTCGTGCGGGGCCTGGCGGACGAGGACTACGGCTCCCGCGGGTTCACCGTGAAGGACCCCGAGGGCAACCTGTGGAGCTTCGGCACCTACCGGGGCACGCTTTGACCGCGCCCACACCGTGGTCGGGGCGTGCGCGCGGCCAAACCGGTCGCTAGGCCGGCGGGGCGGGCGGCGCCGGCGGGCCGGGCGGCGGGGGCGACGACGTGACCGGCGCGCCCAGGTCGGCGCTGCGCTGCACGTACTCCTCGCGGCTGATCTCACCCCGGGCGTAACGAAGGCGCAGCTCGGCCAGGGCGGGGTCGTTGGCGTTGGCGCCGCCGCCCAGCGCGCCGGACGGACCGCCCGCGGCCACAGGCGTGTGGCGCGACGCCCGCACCAGCAGCACCACGGCCACGACGGCCAGGGCGAGCAGGGCGACGAAGAAGATCAGTCCGAAGACGCCCACCCCATGGTGGAACGCGCCTTCGTGGAATCCGTGGCGATACATAGCTGCTTCCTCCAATGCGGCGGCGGGACTATCCCGCTCGCTCGAACACGACGAGCAACTCGAGCTCGCCGTGGTCCTCGGTGGTCACCGGTCCGAAGCTCGGGCTCGGGATCTTCCAGTCGGCGAAGGTGACGGGGAGGATCCCATTCACCTCGATCTTGGAACCGTTCCGCTTGGCCTTGATCGGGATGGTGACCGTCTCGGTGGTACCCCGCAACGTGAGCTGTCCCACGGCGTTGGCACTGACCGTGCTGCCGTCGGCCACGTTGCTCAGGTTGATGGGCTGGGTGAGCTTGAACGTCGACGTGGGGTAGGTCGACGTGTCCATGATGCGACCCTTGAACTGGTTGTCGCGGCGGGCCTGATCGCTGGCCACCGAGCTCATGTCGACGGTGAGGTCGACGGTCTTCACGGTGGTGCCATCGATGGTCATGGAGCCGGTGACCTTGTTGGTGCGGCCCACCGCCGTGTTGTCCTGGCCGAAGAGAACCTCCTTCACCCGGTAGCCGACGGTCGAGTCCGATGTGGGACGCCACGCGCCGGAGACGCCGGACGGGTCGGCGGACGAAGCGACCGTGGCACCGCCCGCCATGGTGCTGGACGTGGATGAGTCGAGCGTGAGCCGAGCGGGCGCAGGTCCCTCGACGTAGTGGACGTACACGTACGTCCCCGCGGAGACGAGGACGGCCAGGGCGACGACCCCGCCCACGATCCACTTCATTCCCGCTCGCATCCCTCGCATCATTCCCGGTCAGTCTGTGGGTTGGCTGTGCGCAGGCTCAGAGGCAGCTTCGGCGGGGCGGGCCCATTCCGTGTCGGGCACGAGGGGGACGGCAACACGGAAGACGGCACCGCCGCCATCGCGGGGGCGGGCCGAGGCAGTGCCGCCGTGGGCGGTGGCGATGGCGCCGACGATGGACAGACCCAGCCCCACGCCGCCGCTGTCGCGCGATCGGGCCGGGTCGGCTCGGTAGAAGCGCTCGAAGATGTGCTGGGCATCGCCGTCGCTGAGGCCGGGGCCGCGGTCGGCGACCTCGACGACGCCCTGGCCTCCCTCGGCCCACACCTTCACGTCGGCCGGTGCCCCGGAGGGCGTGTGGGCCCGCACGTTGGCGAGCAGGTTGTCGACGACCTGGCGCAGCCGGCCCGGGTCGCCGCGGACCTCCACCGACCCGGCCACATCGAGCGACACCGTGCGCTCCGGGTCGACCACTCGCGCCGCGTCCACGGCGTCGGCGGTGAGCCGGCCCAGGTCGACCTCACGCCTCTCCAGCGGCCGCCCCTCGTCCAGACGGGCGAGGAGCAACAAGTCGTTCACCAGCACGCCCATGCGCTCGGCCTCGAGCTCGATCCGCGACAGGAGACGGGCGAGGTCCTCCGGATGCGAGCTGGCACCCATGCGGTACAGCTCGGCGTACGCCCGCACGGCAGCCACGGGCGTGCGCAGCTCGTGGGACGCGTCACCGACGAAGCGGCGCATGCGCTCCTCACTGGCCCGGGCGGCCTGCTCGGACTCGGAGATGGTGTCGAGCATGACGTTCAGCGCCCCGCCCAACCGGCCCACCTCGGTGCGGTCGTCGGTGTGGGGAACGCGCTGGCCGAAGTCGCCCTCGGTGATGGCCACCGCGGTGGCCTCGATGTCGGCCAGCGGTCGCAAGCCCAGCCGCACCAACCACAGTCCGATGCCGACGGCGATCACCAGCACGCCGGCGGTCACGAGCATCTCGATGCGCAGCAGTTGGTGCAACGTGTTGGTGGTCTCCTCCAGCGGCAACGCCACCACCAACGCACCGTTGCCGGCCAGGGACGAGACCCGCACCCGGTACCGCGGGCCGCCCGATTGGGTCGACCCCACCGTGAGCAACGTGGCCGGCTCGTTGGGGTTGCCGGGGCCGACGCCACCCGACGGTTGGGCCGCACCGACGTTGTCGGACTTGACCAGGCTCAGCACCTTGGCCGGCAGCTTGGGCGTGTAGGCGGTGGCGTCGCGCGCCACGCCCTCGGCCGTAACAAGCACCTGCTCGTCGCTGTCCCGCACCTGCACGTACACGCCCGGGGCAACGGTGCCGAGCTGGCGCAGGGCCTCGTTGGCGAAGACGCCGCCTCGCGTGAACAGGGCTCGCTCCACGCTGCGGTGGGCGGCGTCGAGCTGGTCGTCCACGCGGTGCATGAGGAAGGACCGCAGGGCGTGGTAGGTGGCGACGTCGGCCGCCACCAACCCGCACAGCACCAGCACCAGCGACGCTGCGAGCAGGCGAACCCGAAGCGACACGGATCAGTCGGCCGGCTGGCGCAGGCTGTACCCCACCAGCCGGATGGTGTGGATGAGGGGCGGGCCCAGGCGGTCGAGCTTCTTGCGCAGGTAGCTCACGAACGTCTCGACGACGTTGTCGTCGCCGTCGAAGTCGTACTGCCAGACGTGGTCGAGGATCTGAGCCTTCGACAGCACGCGCCGTGGGTTCAGCATGAAGTAGCGAAGGAGGTTGAACTCGGTGGCGGTGAGGTGCACGGCCGTGCCCGCCCGCCATACCTCGTGCGTCTCCTCGTCGAGGACGAGATCGCCGAACCGCAGCACGCCCTCCTCGTCGGGCCCGCCCTGGCTGCGTCGCAGGATGGCGCGCACGCGGGCCACCACCTCGGCCAGGCTGAAGGGCTTGGTGACGTAGTCGTCGCCGCCCACGGTGAGGCCGTTGATCTTGTCCTCGGTGGCGTCCTTGGCGGTGAGGAACAGCACGGGAACGCGCAGGCCGTCACGGCGCAGCCGCCGGGTGACCTCGAGGCCGTCCAGGTCGGGCAACATGATGTCGAGCACGATGAGGTCGGGGCGCACCGTCTGGGCCGCCTTCAACGCCTCCCTCCCCCGCTCGGCCTGGTGGACCTCGAAGCCCTCGTAGCGCAGGGCCGTGCCCAGCGCGTCGACGATCGAGGGCTCGTCGTCCACGACGAGGATGCGATTGGGCGCGGCGCTTGTCGGCACGGTCACGAGTATCGCCACCCTACCTGTGGGTTCGCTGTGAAGGGCCTTGCGGGACGCCCGGCGAATTCCGTTTTCGACCATGTGCGCACCCCTCGACCGCCGCCAGTTCCTCCGCCTGGCCGGGCTGGTGGCGGCCACGCCGCTGCTCCCCCGCATGGCGTCAGCCCGCGTGCCTCTGGCCCGGGCCTTCGGCACATCGGCTGCCGCCGCCGTGCCCATCCACCTGGAGCTGGTCACGGTGACCGACACGAGCGCCGTGCTCACCTGGCTCACGGCCGACCCCACCAAGATCGACCAGTTCGGCCGGCCTGCACCCGTGCCCGCCGGCACGGTCGTCGAGCTGGGAACATCGCCGAGCAACCTGGTGCGGGTGATCGACCGGGACGACAGCACCGCGTTCCACTACGCCGAGCTCACCGGCCTGGAGCCGGGGCGTCCGTACTGGTACCGCTGCTCGTCCAACGGCGTGCCCGCGGTGCCCGCCCAGGTCCTCGACGAGCCGCCGGCCACGGGCACGTTCACCACGCTCGTGCCACCGCCCGGCTCGCTGCTGCTCACCATGGCGTGGGCCAACGACCTGCACATGGGTGAGCTGGTGAGCGGCCTGGCCTACTCCAACTCGTCGCTGCCCGGCGGGGGCGCGCCGCCCGGCTTCACGTCGCCCGACCCCAACCATCCGTACTGGCAGGTGATGGCCGACGCGGCCGTGGCCGAGTCGAAGGAGCGGGGCGCCTCGCTGCTCCTGCTGAACGGCGACCTCACCAGCGAGGCCCAGCCCGTCTACCTCGACCAGGCCAAGGCCACCTTCGACACGTTCGGCACCTACCGCACCGACTACTTCGTGACGAGGGGCAATCACGACCGGGCCCACATGGAACCCGGCTGCACTCCCATTGCGCCGGGCAGCCCGTACACGGACTGCCTGCACGACACCTTCTTCCCGGACGGCGACACCCGCTTCTCGTTCGACCGGGCCGGCCTCCACTTCGCCGCCCTGGACACCGTCGACCTCACCACCGGCAACGGGTCCGTGCCCGCCGACGAGGTCGAGTGGTTGCAGGAGGACCTGGCCGACCACGACGGCATGCCCACCTTCGTGTTCGGTCATCACCCGGTGAGCGAGGAGGGGCGGGCCACCACCATCGGCGGGCCCGGCTTCTCCCTCTCCCAGTCCGATGCCCAGGCCCTCGAAGCGGCCATCGCGGGAACGTCGGTGGTGGGTGTCTACAGCGGCCACACCCACCGCAACAAGCGGTCGTCGTCGGTCATCGCGCCGGGCGTGCCCTTCATCGAGCTGGGCGCGGTGAAGGAGTACCCGGGCGGGTTCGGGCTGGTGCGTGTCTACGACGGCGGGTACATGGTCAACTTCTACAAGACCAGAGCGGACGAGGCCCGGGCCTGGTCGGAGCAGAGCCGGGGCGAGTACCTCGGCCTGTACCCGTACTACACGCTGGGCACGTTGGCCGACCGCAACTTCACCGTCACGTACCCGTAGCGGCCACCCGGGCGGCGGCGTGGAGGGCGGGCAAGGTGAGGCCGCCCAGATAGCGACCGCCGTCGCCGTCGTCGACGACTGACACCCAGTCGGCATCACTGTCGAGCAGGGCGGACAGAGCATCGGCCAACGTGGCGTCGCTGGGCACGCGGGGCCCGGTGGCCGGGAGCGACGGGTCGAGGGCGGCGGCGTCGATGGGCGTGACCTGCAATCGCTTCACGCCCCGATCGGCGCCCACGAAATCGGCCACGAACGGGGTGGCGGGCCGGCCCAGCACCACGGCTGGCTTGTCGTACTGCTCCAGGCGTCCGCCCTCGGCCAGGATGGCGATGCGATCGCCCACGCGCACGGCCTCGTCGATGTCGTGGGTCACGAACACCACCGTCTTGCGCACCTCGGCCTGGAGGCGCAGGAACTCGACCTGCAGGCGGTCGCGGGTGATGGGGTCGATGGCGCCGAAGGGCTCGTCCATGAGGAGCACCGGCGGGTCGCCGGCCAGGGCCCGAGCCACGCCCACGCGCTGGCGCTGGCCGCCCGAGAGCTCGTGCGGGTAACGGCGGGCGAAGCGCTCGGGATCGAGGCCCACCAACTCGAGCAACTCGGTGGTGCGGGCGCGCACGCGTCGCTTGTCCCAGCCCAGGAGGCGAGGCACGGTGTCCACGTTCTCGGCCACCGTCTGATGGGGAAACAGGCCGACCTGCTGGATGACGTAGCCGATGCGCCGGCGCAGCAGCACGGGGTCCATGCCCATGACGTCCTGGCCGTCCACCTCGATGCGTCCGGACGTGGGTTCGATGAGGCGGTTGACCATCTTCATGGTGGTGGTCTTGCCGCAGCCCGACGGGCCCACGAGCACGCACACCTCGCCGGCGCCCACGTCGAGGGAGAGGTTGTCGACGGCGACCGTCGGGCCGTAGCGCTTGGTGACGGAGTCGAGGCGCAGCAAGGGGATGAAGGTAGCCGCCGGGGTCCCGCTAGCGTTCTCACGTGCCGCCTCTCGCACCCCTGCTCGGGGCCAACGGGCCCGGTTCGTGGGTGTGGTGGGACTGGGTGGGCCGCCACGGCGACACGCTGTACCAAGCGGGACGCGAGCATGTGATCCTCACGTTCTGGGCGGTGGCCATCGGTCTGGTCATCGCCCTGCCCGTGGGCGTAGCCGCCTGGCGCTGGCGGTGGCTGCAAGCGCCTGCCCTGGGCCTGAGCGGCGCCGTCTACACCATCCCCTCCCTCGCCCTCTTCGCCCTGCTCGTGCCCGTCACCGGCCTGGGCCGCACCACGTCTGAGATCGGCCTGGTGGGCTACACGCTGCTGATCCTCGTGCGCAACGTGGTGGCCGGCCTGGACGGCGTGCCCGCCGACGTGCGGGAGGCGGCCCTGGGCATGGGCTTCACCCCGGCTCGCACGTTGCTGCGAGTGGAGTTGCCCCTGGCCGTGCCCGCCATCGTGGCCGGCGTGCGCATCGCCACGGTCACCACCATCGGGCTGGTCACCGTCACCGCCCTCATCGGCCAGGGCGGCTTCGGCCAGTTGATCTACGACGGCCTGCTGCGCGATTTCCGCACGCCGCTGGTGCTGGGGACGGTGCTGTCGGTGGCGCTGGCCGCGGCCGTCGACGTGGGGCTGGTGCTGGTGGAGCGAGCGCTCACGCCGTGGTCGCGTGCCAGGGCCCGGGCTCGGGTGATCTGACGTGTTCACCTTCCTGTCCCACGTCGTCACGTGGTTCACCACCGCGTCGCGCTGGCAGGGCGACCACGGCATCGTCCACCGGCTGGTCGAGCACGTGGGCATGTCGGCCGCCGCCACGCTCACGGCCGTCGCCATCGCCCTGCCCATCGGGCTGGTGCTCGGCCACACCGGCAAGGGCGCGCTGCTGGCGGTCAACGTGTCCAATGTCGGCCGGGCCATCCCGTCGTTCGCCCTGTTGGTGTTCGGCGTGCAGCTGTTCGGCATCGGCGCCAAGCCCGCGTACATCGCCCTGGTCGCCCTGGCCATCCCGCCCATCACCACCAACACCTACACCGGCGTGCGCCAAGTCGACCCCGACGTGGTGGAGGCGGCCCGGGGCATGGGCATGCGCGAGCGGGGGATCCTGGCCCGAGTGGAGCTGCCCGTGGCCATGCCCCTGGTGATGGCGGGCGTGCGCACCGCGGGGGTGCAGGTGGTGGCCACCGCCACCTTGGCCGCGGTGGTAGCATGGGGCGGACTGGGCCGCTACATCGTCGACGGGCTGGCCCAGAAGGACACGGTCCAGGTGTTCTCCGGAGCGCTCATCGTGGCCGTGTTGTCGATGGCGACGGAGTTGGGGTTGGGGATGCTGCAACGGCTCCTGACCCCGGCCGGCCTTCGCCTCCCCCGCGCCAGCCAACGTAAGGTTTCGGTCTTCCCTGGTGCCGCAGCCGCGCCAGAGGTGAGCTGAGGGAACCACAACAAGAGAGGACGGACCCATGCGGGCAACCCGTGGAGGAGCCGCCGGGGCGATCGCGCTGGTGCTGGCCATGTTGGTCGGCGCGTGCGGATCGGGTGGCGGCTCCAAGTCGAGCAACACGAACGACACCGGTGCCACCAGCACCACGGCCTCGGCCAAGGCCAAGGCGTCCATCACCATCGCTTCGGCCAACTTCTCGGAGAACGAGATGCTGGCCGACATGTACGGCGCTGTGCTGGCCAAGGCCGGCTACCCCATCACCTACAAGCTCAAGCTCGGCGCCCGAGAGGTCATCGAGCCGGCACTGGAGAGCGGGCAGGTGGACTTCATCCCCGAGTACGCGGGCAACTACCTGAGCTTCCTCGACAAGACGGTGGGCAGCCTCTCGGTCCAGGACACGGTGGCCAAGCTGCGCACCGCCCTGGCGCCCAAGGGCATCACCGTCCTGGAGCCGTCGCAGGCCACCGACGCCGACGCCATCGCCGTCACCAAGGACTTCGCCACCAAGAACAACCTCAAGACCCTCTCCGACCTGGCCAAGGTCACCACGCCGCTCACGTTGGGCGGCCCGCCCGAGTGCGAGACGCGCGTCACGTGCAAGGTCGGCCTGGAGCAGGTCTACGGCATCAAGGTGAAGTTCAAGTCGCTCGACGCCGACGGGCCCCTGACGCGCGCCGCCCTGGACAAGGGCGACATCCATCTGGCCCGGGTGTTCACCGCCGACGCCGACCTCAAGACCAAGGGCTACGTCGTCCTGGAGGACGACAAGCACTACCAGCAGGCCGGCAACGTCACCCCGGTGATCCGCACCGAGAAGCTGGACGACGAGGCCCGCGCCCTGATCAACAAGGTTTCGGCCGCCCTCACCACCGATGCCCTCATCGACCTCAACAAATCGGTGCAGGTCGACAAGGCCGACCCCAAGGCGGCTGCCGAGAAGTTCCTGAAGGACAAGGGGCTGCTCTAGCAGCCCCTTGGTCGCCAGCAGGAATACTGGCTGGCGTGGAACTCGGTCTCTACAGCTTCGGCGAACGTACCCCCGACCCCCACTCCGGCCACACCATCTCGGCCCGGCAGCGCATTCGCGAGATGGTCGACGCGGCCAAGTTGGCCGAGGACGTCGGCCTCGAGGTGTTCGGCGTGGGCGAGCACCACCGGCTCGACTTCGCCGTGTCGGCCACGCCCGTTGTCATGGCCGCCATGGCCGAGGCCACCGAGCGCATCCGGCTCACCAGCGCCGTCACCATCCTGAGCACGGCCGACCCCGTGCGCGTGTTCGAGGACTTCGCCACCGTCGACCTCCTGTCCGGCGGCCGGGCCGAGCTCATCGTCGGGCGGGGGGCGTTCGTGGAGTCGTTCCCCCTCTTCGGCTTCGACCTGGCCGACTACGACGACCTGTTCATCGAGAAGCTGGGCCTGCTCCTGCGGTTGAACGAGCTGGGCGACGGTGAGCCGATCTCGTGGGAGGGCTCCTTCCGTCCCGCCCTGGAGGACGCCGAGGTCTCGCCCCGCCCCGAGAGTGCGGCGGGCCTGCCCATCTGGATCGGCGTGGGCGGCAACCCCACCAGTGCCGTGCGAGCAGGGACGCTGGGCAAGCCCATGGCCCTGGCCATCATCGGCGGATCGCTCCCCCGCATCAAGCCGACGGTCGACCTCTACCGCCAGGCCGGCACCAACGCCGGGCACGACCCCGCCGCCCTCAAGGTCGGCATCAACAGCCACCTTCACGTGGCCGACACGTCGCAGGCGGCGCGGGACGGCTTCTACCCGTACTACTCCCACTACTTCGCCGCCCACCATCCCCGGCACATCCAGATCAGCCGGTCCGAGTACGACCAGCTGGCCGGCCCCACCGGCGCCCTGTTCGTGGGCAGCCCGCAGGAGATCGTGGACAAGATCCTGTACGAGCACGAGCTGTTCGGCCACGACCGCTTCCTGGCACAGCTCGACATCGGCGGCCAGCCCTACGCCACCGTGGCCCGGGCCATAGAGCTACTCGGGAGCGAGGTGCTGCCCGTCGTCCAGCGGGAGACCGCCGCGGCCGTGGCCTGACGCGATCTCGCTGGCTCCCCAGCCGGGGCCACCTCGCGTCAGCAGTGCCGGGCAGTTTGGTGCGTCCCGAGGCAATGCCGACGGCGCGTCTTTCGTGTGCAGCAACTCGCGAAGAGTGCGTAGTACTGCACAAGAAGCGATGGCGCTCGGCGTTCGGCCAGCCGCCCGCCGCGTTCTCGTGCCAAGCGCGCGCGGGCGAGAGCGTGGTCGGCGCAACCCGGCCCGTTCGGGACGACGCAGTCGCCCGGGTTGGTATGACGCGGGGCCGGCCGTCGAGAAGACCCGGCGGCTGATGCCACAAGCGCCAGCTCGGTCAACAGCCGCCTTCTTCCACACCGGTACCGGTATACTGGAGAGGTGGCGAACGAGACGTTCTCGCGGCACCTGATCCGCATCGCACGACGCCAGGCGGGCCTCAGCCAATCCGAACTGGCGCAGCGCGCTTCCACCAGCCAGGCAGCCATCTCCGCGTACGAGTCCGGACGCCGGTCACCCTCGGTCGAGACCCTTGCGCGCATTCTCGGCTCCGCCGGCTTCGAGTTGCGGATGCGCCTTGCGCCGCCCGACTCGCATGACAGCAGCAGGCGGGCGGCGGAGGCCCTTCTGCCCCGAGAGGCGATGCAGGCGTTCAACGCGTCGGAGAGCGAGCGGGTCCGTCGAGCGCGCCGCCGAGCCCGAGCGAGTGCCTGACCTCGACATCGCGGGCATCGTCCGGACACTCAACGCCCACGGAGTTCGCTACGTGGTCATCGGCGGGGTGGCCGCGCTCGCCCACGACCTCCCGGTTCCGGCAACTGTCGACATCGACATCACTCCAAAGCGAGAGTCCGCGAACCTCCGACGGCTCGCGGACGCCTTCGACGATCTCGAAGCCAGCCTCCTCACGGCCGACCAGTCCGGCACCTGGTTTCCGCATCGCCCCGTCGAGAACTGGGCGAGCTACGACACGCTCCACCTGATAACGCGGCTCGGCGCGCTCGACGTCGTCTTCGCACCCGACGGCGCACCGCGCGGCTACGAAGACCTCGTCGGCGCGGCGGATCGCCGCCCCGTCCTCGCGGATGACGCGGAAGCCCTTGTGGTCTCGGTCGCCAGTTGGGAACACCTCAAGCTTGCGGCCGGCCGGGCCAAGGACCTCGCTCACCTCGACCAGTACTACGAGGAACGGGACTCGCGGTGAAGGCAAGCCGACGCAGGCGGATGCCAAGGCGTCAGATTTCGACGCGGCAGTCGCGCTCACGCTGAGGGCTGGAGGGCTCGTCGCCCAGCAGCAACCCTACGACCGAGATCCCAGACATTCTCCGGGTGATGCTCGACCCCGCGGGCGACCTCTTCTGCCTGTTCACGAGGGACTGAACGCCGTCTCCGGCACTCGGGTAGCGCAGTCCCAAACGCCCATTATCCGCACACCCTCGTGCTCGTGGAGGCGCCGGTGATCGTCCTCGCGAAGCCGAACCCTGTCCTGCGCCGTAGTGCCGCTGACCGGTGATGCTCAGGTACCGCCGATGAGTTCGAAGTCCTTGTCGAGATGCAAGAGCTCAGTTCTTCGAGGCGCGAAATCGACGAGACCCCGACGCTCGCGAATGGGCCGGAAGGATCGAGCGCGGCTTGGTTCGGCAGGTGCGTCAAGCCGACGCTGAAGGTGGCCGGAGCAGCGACCGACCCGACCGGCGACGCCAAGGAGGGCACGCGCGGGGGTGATCGAACAATGACACCAACGGCAGCCCCAACGGGATTCGAACCCGTGTCTCCACCTTGAGAGGGTGGTGTCCTAGGCCTCTAGACGATGGGGCCGAGCTACGAGCCGGAGAGCGTAGCAGCGGGGCTGAGGCCCTCCGTGCGGCCCTGCGACTGCCTGGCGGCTCTCGCCGTCATCGACACGGCGGGATCTCGGCCGCGTCCGCATCGGGCGGATTGCTCTGGTGCTGGTCCTAGACGGCATTGGACATTGGTCGTAGTACTGAGGGTGAACGGGCATGGCGCCGCTTGCCCCACCGTGGCACCTCACCCATCATCCGATCAGTGGCACTTCGGGGGAGTCGCGCAGGCGCGTGGCCGAGGCGGTGGCGGACCTCACCCCGGCGCGCGTCGCCGGCGCTGGCGGTGGTGCAGTTCGCGGCCGGAGGCCTGGCCGCGGTGTTGGTGATCTCGCTCGCCGTCGTCCTCGTCCTGCGGTCCTACGCGCGCGATCAGGCCGTCCGCAACGCCCGTGACATCGCCGTGGCCGAAGCCCGAGCCGGCGTGGTCCCGTACCTCACCGACGCCCTCGTGCAGGGCGACCCCACGGCGCTGACCAACCTGGACAGCACCGTGCGGGGGCGACTCCTGAACGACCGGGTGGTTCGCATCAAGGTGTGGGACGCCACGGGCCGCATCGTCTACTCGGACGAGTCCCGGCTGATCAACACCCGCTTCCCGCTGGCCGACGAGGAGCTGACGGCCCTGCGGACGGGCACGTCGCACGCCGAGGTCAGCGACCTGTCCAGGCCGGAGAACACCTTCGAGCGATTCCAGAAGAAGCTGCTCGAGGTGTACGTCGGCGAGCGCACCCCACGCGGCACACCCCTGCTGTTCGAGGCCTACCTGCGGTACCAGTCGGTGGCGTCCGAGCAGAGCCGGGTGCTGGCTCCCGTGGTGCCCGCCCTCGTGGGCGGGCTCATCCTCCTGTTCCTCGTGCAGATCCCCCTGGGGTGGTCGATGGCCCTGCGCACCCAGGAGGGCCAGCGGGAGCGGGAACGCCTGCTGGAGCGCGCCATCCAAGCGGGCGAGCACGAGCGGCACCGCATCGCCGCCGACCTCCACGACGCCGTGGTGCAGAACTTGGCTGGCACCGCGTTCGCGCTCGCCGGTGCCGCCGACCGGGTGGAGAAGCACGGCCTCCAGTCGGAAGCCGCAACCGTGCGCCTGGCTGCGGCCCAGTTGCGCCAAGGGGTGCGCGACCTGCGGACCCTGATCGTCACCATGGCCTCGCCCCGGCTCCACCAGGAGGGCCTCTCCGCGGCCCTGCGCGACCTGCTGTCGCCGCTCGTGGCCCAGGGGATGCACGCCGACTTCCGGGACACCGAACTCCCGATCCTGCCCGAGGAGACGGAGCGGCTCATCTTCCGCACCGCCCAAGAGGCCGTGCGCAACGTGGTCACCCACGCGGGCGCCACCAACGTGGCCTTGCAGGTCGGGCGGGACGACGGCGGGCCCGTGGTGCTCACCGTGCACGACGACGGCCGCGGCTTCCAACCGGCCGAGGCCCGCCGCCGCCGCCAGGAAGGGCATCTGGGCATGGCCCTCCTGGGGGAGCTGGCCAGCGACGTGGGTGCCGAACTCATCATCGATTCCGAGCCCGGGCAGGGGACGACCGTACGGTTGGAGGTACCCGTCTCGTGATCCGCATTGCCGTCGTCGACGATCACGTCGTGGTCCGGGAAGGGTTGTTGGGCCTCCTGCGCAACTGCGACGACATGGAGGTGGTGGGAGCAGCCGCCAGCGGGACGGCAGGGGTCACGGTGGTCGAGAACGAAGATCCCGACGTCGTGCTCATGGACCTCTCCATGCCCGGCGTCGACGGGGTGGACGCCACCAGAGCCATCACCACCCACCACCCCCACAGCAAGGTGGTGGTGCTCACCTCGTTCTCGGAACGGGAACGGATCCTGGAAGCACTCGACGCCGGGGCCGTGGGCTACCTCCTGAAGGACGCCGACCCCGACGAGCTCATCAGGGGCATCCGGGCCGCGGCCGCCGGCGACGCGCCCTTCTCGCCCCGGGCGGCCAAGGCCCTGCTCCCCCGCTCGGGCTCCAGCCCCCTCGACGACCTCACCGAGCGGGAACGGGAGGTGCTGACCCTCGTGGCCACCGGCCTGGCGAACAAGGTGATCGCCATCAAGCTGGGCATCTCGGAGCGGACGGTGAAGGCCCACCTGACGAGCATCTTCACCAGGCTCAACGTGGGCGACCGGGTGCAGGCCGCGCTGTGGGCCCAACGGCACGGGCTCGGCGCTTGACGTTCGGCCCGGGCCAGGGCGGGCGACTTCCCGGAAACAAACGTCCCCTGACGGCTTCCGAGGGGCGGCTCGTCCACTAACGTCCCTTTCGTGCACGCACGGGGGCGGGTCGCGTTGGCACCGGTCGCGGCCGTTGCCGTCATCCTCCTGGCCACGGCGCTGCTGCCGCCGAGCTTCCGGGGCGCGCAGCAGTCCGTCAGCACGCACGTGGCCCAGGCAGGCGCCACCGGATCAGCAGGATCGGCCGGCTCGGCCGCCGCCCGGCACCATGCCGAGGGCTCCCGGCGGGGGCCGGGCCGGGCCCTCGCGGCACCGTCGCCCGCCAGTGCGCCTGCACCTGCCCACCCGGACGCCACCGGTCCGGCCGCCTCCCGATCCAGGGAGGTGGCGACGCACGGCCTGCGCATCGGTGTCGTGGCGCCGTCGGCCGACGTGCTCCAGGCCGTGGGCGCCGCCGTGGCAGCCGGGAAGCAAGCGTCCCTCGTCGTGCTCAGCCCCTCCGAGGTGGCGACGGCCGACGTCGACGTGGTGGTCGGCGGCAGCACGGCTCCCCGACTGGGCACACCCTGGCTGCTGCCCGCCGATCCGTACGCCGGCGGCCCCGGCGTGGTGCGGGCCGAGCTCGACCCCGCCGAAGCAGGGGCCGTGCTGGCCGACGATCTGATCGGCCACGGGTTGCGAGGGCGGATCGGAGCCGTCGTGCAGAACGGACCCGACGCGACGCTGGCCGACGGGGTCGCCACCCGCCTCCCCGTCGTGCGCGCCGACGCACCCGCCGGGACGGACTGCAACCGTGAAGTGTCCCAGCTGCGCTTCTCCGGCGTCGTCGCTCTGGCCGTGGCCGGCCCGCCGGCACTGGCCCAGGCGTGCGTGGCCGCGGCCCTGTCGATCGGCCTCCCCGTGCCCGGGGGCATCCTCCTGGCCCCGTCGGCCGCGTACGGCGGCGTAGCCGCCACCGGGACGCGCACCGTGCTCGGGCTGCCCTGGCCGGGCGACGAGTCGCCGGGCGCTGGCCGGTTCGCCACGGCGACCAGGTCGACCACGTACCCGGCGCTGGTGGCCTTCGCCGCCACCGAGTTGGCCGGAGCCATGGGCACGACCGGCTCCATCACGCCCGATGCCCTGCAGGGCACGTGGCAGACCGACCTGGTCGACATCCAGCACGGCCGCAACGCCGGTGCTGCCGTCGTCGTGGCCCGCAATGGGACATGGATGCGCGGCTGGCAGCGGCAACACTCAGAGCAGTAGGGCGAGAATGGTCCCGTGGCCGAGCACACGGACGAACCGACGGACGGCGACGGCACCCGCCTCGAGGCGTTGAGGTCGCAGCTTCGGCGCATCGAACACCTGCTGTCCCCGGGGGTCGAAGCGGCCGAGCGCCGCCTCATCGTTCCCGCCTGGCGCCGGGTCACCAAGGGCGAGCCCCGCTGGCCGGTGAGCGTGGTGGTGCTGGCGGCCATCGCCATGGAGGTGTCGCTGCCCAACGACCTGGTGTTCCACCCCCGCTGGCTCCTGCCCGCGCTGGGCGGGCTGTTGCTGGCCGGGCTGGTGATCGCCAACCCCGGCCGGGTGGACCGCGAGTCGCCGCCGCTGCGCGTCGCGACCATTGCCATGGTGATCATCCTGACCCTGGCCAACGCCTGGTCGGCGGGCCGGCTGGTCGTGCATCTCGTGCAGGGCACCGAGACGGCCGGTGCCAGCCGGCTGCTCCTCACCGGAGGAAGCATCTGGCTGACCAACGTGATCGTGTTCGCCCTGTGGTACTGGGAGCTGGACCGAGGCGGCCCCGTGGCCCGAGCCCACGGCGTGCGCCCCCATCCCGACTTCCTGTTCCCCCAGATGCAGTCGCCCGACATGGCGCCCCCCGACTGGGAGCCCGGCTTCGCCGACTACCTGTACCTGTCGTTCACCAACGCCACCGCGTTCAGCCCCACCGACGTGCTGCCCCTGTCGCGCTGGGCCAAGCTGACGATGATGCTTCAGTCCGCCGTGTCACTGGCCACGGTCGCCCTGGTCATCGCCCGTGCGGTGAACATCCTCAAGTAGCCCAGCCATTCTCGTAACGCCCACGAGCACTATGTGGGCGCCAGCGTTACGAGAAGGCCAGGATGGCGGCGCGCCGCGAAGCGCCAAGTGCTGGCTCAGTCGAGGGCGGCGTCGGTCTGGGCGGCCACCTCGTTGGTAGGGGCCAGCGGGTGCGACGGCGGAACCGTGCCCAGGCGCCCGGCCTGGAAGTCCTCGAAGGCTTGCTCGATCTCCTCGCGGGTGTTCATGACGAACGGCCCGTACCAGGCGATGGGCTCGCGAATCGGCGCCCCGCCCAGGATGAGCACCTCGAGGGTGCCGGTGCGAGAGTCCTGCTCGGGCGAGGCCTCGACGGTGAACGCCTGGCCCGCGCCCAGCACCGTGAGCTGGCCCGTCTCCACCGGGCGCCGGTCCTCGCCCACCGCCCCGAATCCGCCCAGGATGTAGACGAGGGCGTTGAACTCAGTGGGCCAGGGCACGGCCAGGCGGGCGCCGGGCTGGAGGCTGGCGTGGAGCATGGTCATCGCCGTGTGGGTCGAGCCCGGGCCCCGGTACCCGCCCACGTCCCCGGCGATGAGCCGCACCAGCGCGCCGCCGTCGTCGGAGCTGATCAGCGTGACGGCATTGCGCTCGAGCTCTTGGTAGCGAGGGTCGGTCCACTTGAGGGAGCGGGGCAGGTTGACCCACAGCTGCAGGCCGTGGAACAGCCCGCCGGCGGCCACCACGTCATGGGGCGGTGTCTCGATGTGGAGGATCCCCTTGCCCGCCGTCATCCACTGGGTGTCGCCGTCGCTGATGACCCCGCCGCCACCCGTCGAGTCGGCGTGCTGGATGACGCCGTCGATCATGTAGGTGACGGTCTCGAAGCCCCGGTGCGGATGCCACGGCGTGCCCTTGGGCTCGCCCGGCGCGTAGTTCACCTCGCCGATCTGGTCGAGGTGGATGAAAGGGTCGAGCCGGGCCAGGTCCACCCCGGCGAAGGCCCGCCGCACCGGAAACCCCTCGCCTTCGAACCCCTTTGGCGCGGTGGTGACCGACGTGATGGGCCGCTGCCTCACGGTCGCATCAAGGGGCGCCAAGCGAGGGAGTTGGCTGGTGTCATCGACGCTGACGGCAGGCATGCCCGCGTCCTACCCGCTCGGGGGCGTTCAGACCACGTTCTGGGCTGCTGCAGTTGGCTCGGGGGGAAGGACTCGAACCCTCAATGACTGGACCAGAACCAGCAGTGTTGCCGATTACACCACCCCCGAAAGGTGACGAGCCAGAGTAGCGCCTCGGGCCAGCCCGCTCACACGTGCAGGCGCTCGTTCAGCTCGGCCACCCGGCGGAAGCCGATGACCCGGCCGACGGCAACGGCCGCCGTCTCCCGTACCAGGTACGGCACCTTCGCCACGCCCACGATGGGGGACGTGCGGGTGGGCGACACCGACGCACTGAGGCCCAGCTCGTCGGCCATGGCCTTGATGCGAGTGGCGTGGAAGCCGTCGGACACCAGCAGCACCCGGATGATGCCGCGCGCCTTCAAGAACCTGGCGGCGGCGGCCAGGGACTGCCACGACGACCGCCCCTGCACCTCCCGCAGCACGGCCGAGTCGGGCACGCCCTTGCGCCCCAGGTACAGCGCCGAAGCGGTGGCCTCAGTGAAGCGGTCACCGGGTTGGCGGCCCCCGGTGACGACCACGGTGTCGGCGTAGCCCCGGTGGTACAGGTCGGCGGCGTGGTCCAGGCGGGCGCGCAGCACGGGCGAGGGCTGGCCGTTGTACTGGGCCGCGCCCAGCACGACGATGGCCGACGCCCGCCCGGCCTCGTCCCGCCCCGATGCTCGCCACACCTGGACGAACGTCACGCTCAGGTAGGCGAGCAGGGCCACCAGCAGCAGCACCAGGACGCGCAGGATCCGCCGGATCACCCGGGCAACCGCCTATGCAGCCGGGACCAACCGGTCCAGGGCCGCCTGCAACCGGGTCAGCGTGCGCTCCCGGCCCAGCACCGCGAGCGACTCGAACAGCGGCGGACCCACTGCTCGCCCGGTGACGGCGACCCGGATGGGGAACTGGGCCTTGCCCAGGCCTTGCCCGCGCCGCTCGCCCAGCGCGGCGGTGGCGTCGTGCAGCGCCTCGGCCGTCCACGGCAGGTCGGCCGCGCCGTAGGCGGCGATGGCATCCGCCAACAGCTCGGCCGCCGCCGGCCCGCGCACCACTCGCTTGTCCCAGTCCTTGTCGTCGATCACCGGGTCGGCGAAGAAGAAGTCGACCATCGCCGGCACCTCGGTGAGCACCTTCACCCGTTCCTGTACCAGCGGGGCCATCTCCTCGAACGCAGCCCGGTCCCAGGCCAGACCGGCGGCATCGAGGTACGGCACCGACCGCTCCACGAACTCGGCCACCGGCAGCATGCGCACGTACTCGCCGTTCACGTACAGCAGCTTCTTCTCGTCGAAGTAGGCGGGGCTGTTGTTCACGTCCTCCAGGCGGAACCCGGCGACCATCTCGTCGACGGGCACGATCTCCCGGTCCTCGCCCGGGCTCCAGCCCAGCAGGGCCAGGAAGTTGACCATGGCCTCGGGCAGGTACCCGCCGTCGCGGTAGTCCTCCACCGCCACCTTGTCCCGCCGCTTGGACAGCTTCTTGCGCTGCTCGTTGACCAGCAGCGGCAGGTGGGCGAACACGGGCTCGGCCGGGCCGCCCAGGGCCCGCCACAGCAACAGGTACTTGGGCGTGTTGGGCAGGTGGTCCTCACCCCGGATGACGTGGGAGATGCGCATGTCGATGTCGTCCACCACGTTGGCCAGGATGAACATGGCCGCCCCGCTGCCCCGCACGAGCACGAAGTCCTCGATGGTGCGGTGCTCGAACACGGGGTCGCCCCGCACCACGTCGTGCACGACCGTGGTGCCCTCGTCCGGCGTGCGGAAACGCAGGGCCCGTCCCGGCCCCGGCCCCAACCCCCGGTCCCGGCAGAAGCCGTCATAGCCGGGGGTGGCGTTGTCCTTGGTGCGGTCCTGGACGACCTCGGCCGTGCAGTCGCAGTAATACGCCAGACCGCCGGCGTACAGCTTCTCGGCCGCCTCCCGGTACAGATCGGTGCGCTCGGACTGGCGATACAGCTCGTCCCAGTCCAGACCCAGCCAGCGCATGGCCGAGTAGATGCAATCGACCCACTCCTCCTTGTTGCGCTCGGCGTCGGTGTCCTCGATGCGCAGCACCAGCGCGCCCCCCTGCTGGCGAGCGTAGAACCAGTTGTAGAGGGCGGCGCGAGCGCTGCCCACGTGGAAGAACCCGGTGGGCGACGGGGCGAAGCGGACCCTCACCGCCGTGTTTCCGTCCGTCATCCGAGCAACCGCTTGGCCATGACCACCCGCTGCACCTGGTTCGTCCCCTCGTAGATCTGCGTGATCTTGGCGTCCCGCATGAACCGCTCCATGGGGAACTCCTGGGTGTAGCCGTACCCGCCGAGCAGCTGCACGCCGTTGGTGGTGACCTCCATGGCCACGTCGGACGCGAAGCACTTGGCCATGGCGCCGGCCATCGTGAGCTCGGCGTGGGGGTCGCCCTCGTCGATGATGGTGCACGCCTTGTAGACGAGCTGGCGGGCCGCCTCCGTCTTCATGGCCATGTCGGCCAGCATGAACTGCAAGCCCTGGAACTCGGCAATGGGTTTGCCGAACTGGCGGCGCTCCCGCATGTACCCGGCCGCGTAGTCGATGGAGCCCTGGGCGATGCCGACGGCCTGGGCCCCGATGGTGGGCCGGCTGCGGTCGAGGGTGTGCATGGCGATGTAGAAGCCCTGCCCTTCGTCGCCGATGCGGTTGGCGGCGGGGACACGCACGTCCTGGAAGATCACCTCGCCCGTGGGGCTCCCGCGCACGCCCAGCTTCTTCTCCAGCTTGCCGATCTGCACGCCCCAGTCCTTCTCCACCAGGAAGCAGGAGATGCCCCGGTGCCCGGCGTCGGGATCGGTCTTGGCGAAGACCGTGTACGTGTTGGAGATGCCGGCGTTGGTGATCCAGTACTTGGTGCCGTTGAGGACGTAGTCGTCGCCGTCCCGCACGGCTCGCGTCTTCATGGACCCCACGTCGGACCCGGCATCGGGCTCGGAGAGGCAGTAGCTCGCCTGCCACTCGCCCGAGGCGATGCGGGGAAGGTAGGTGGACTTCAGCTCCTCGCTCCCCCAGTTGATGAGAGGGATCATGCCCAGCTTGGAGATCAGCATGGACAGCGACGTGGACGCGCAGGCCCGCGACAGCTCCTCGACCATGATCGCCTGGGTGACGTGGTCGGCCCCGTGGCCGCCGTACTCGGCGGGGATGCCGAGGGCCGGAAGGTCCATGGACACGCAGGCCTGGTAGCTGTCCCAGGGGAACTCGGCCCGCTCGTCGACCTCGGCCGCCCGGGGGGCGATCTTGTCGTCGCAGAACTGGCGCATCACGACTTGGAACTGGCGTTGCTCGTCACTCAGGTTCATGGGCTGCACGGGAGCCAGTCTCGCGCCCCAGGCGTAGGGTGGTGTCGTGCTCGGCGCCTGCGTGCAGGGGCAGTCCTCGTGCCTGCCGCTCGACCCGGGATGGCCCTGGTGGATGGTGGCCGCGGTCGTGGTGGGCTGGCTGGCGGCGGTGGCGCTCACGGTGGGCCTGTTCCTGCGCACCCGCCGAGCCCGGGCCGCTCGCCGGGCAGCTGCTGGCCGGCGCACCAACCCGGGCGCGGGTTGGGACATCGAGCCCGTGCGGCACGGGCAGGACGTCGAGCGCTACTGAGCCAGGTGGCCAGCGAGGTGACCGAGCAGCAACTCGTTGAACCGGTCGGGCACCTCCTCGGGGATCCAGTGCCCCACACCGATGAGTTCCTCGAATCGGTATGGGCCCACCACGTGCTCGGCGCAGCCCTCGGCCGCCGTCCGGCCGATGGCCGCGTCGCCGTCGCTCCAGACGAACAGCGTGGGGACGGACACCGGCCCGCACCGGTCCGAGTCCTCGCGGGACATGGCCCGGTACCAGTTGAGAGCTGCGGTCAGCGCGCCAGGCTCGCTGAGCAGCGCGACATAGGGCGACGGGTCGCCCACGAAGTCGAAGAGGCTCAGCAGCGCGGCCGCCCCCTCCTCCTCGCCCTGGCCCGACCGGAACACCTGCATGTAGCCCGACCGCCGGGCCTGGTCGCCGTCGGCCGCGGCCAGGGCGGCACCGAACGCCCGCACGTGGGGCACCGACACCGCCGTCAGGGTGCGCACCCGTTCCGGGTGGCGGGCGGCCACGTGCCAGGCCACGGCCGCGCCCCAGTCGTGTCCCACCAGATCGAAGCGATGCCCGCCGATGTCGTCAGCCACGGTGAGCACATCGCCCACCAGGTGGTCGATGGCGTAGTGCTCCACGCCTTCAGGCCGCGCCCCTGGTGAGTACCCCCGCTGGTCGAAGGCCACCGCCCGGTACCCGGCCGCGGCCAGGGCCGGCAACTGGTGGCGCCACTCGTGGGTCGACTCGGGGAAGCCGTGCAGCAGCAGGACCAGGCGGCCATCGGGCGGGCCGGCGGCCACGCCCCGGAAGGTCAGCGGGCCCGACCTGACCTCGAAGGGTTCGGGCGCCGTCAATCGGCCAGCAGCAGCGAGCGCCAGTCCGCCAAGCGGGCGCGCACGTCGCCCGGTGCCATCCGCAGGGTCGACTCAGGCACCCGGTCGACGATCACCCGCTGGTCCCAGTAGTCGTGCGCGGCACCGACGAACAGCGGCTTGCGGAAGGCGACGAGGTCTTCGGGTGCGTCATCGAGGTAGCCCCACACCCCGAACGCGAGCTCCAGGTCGTAGATCACCGGCGCCCGCCCGAAGATGGACGCCCGCTTGAGGGCGACCTCGACGCACCCCGCCTCCACGTCCTTGTGGTGCTCGAGGCTGGTGCAGTGCACCTTGCCGTCGAACAGGTGGGCCAGCTTCAGGGCATAGCCCTGGTCGGGCCCGGGGGAGCCCATGCGCTTGCCCTTCGGCACCTCGTTGCCCAGGATCTCGGCCGGCCGGTCCTGCCGCCAGCTGTCGGGAACGGGCAGGCGCTCGACCGGGCGGACCCGGTCGTCGGCGTCGATGGGGACGTAGTCAGGCTGGGCCATTGCCCGGAGCCTCGCGCTCGCCTTCGTTCTGCAGCAAGCCGAACACGATGCTGTCGACGAGCGCCTGCCACGACGCCTCGATGACGTTCTCGGACACGCCGATGGTGGACCACGAGCGCTCGCCGTCGGTCGAGTCGATGAGCACCCGAGTGACCGCGCCGGTGCCCTTGGCCGTGTCGAGGACGCGCACCTTGTAGTCGGTGAGGTGGACGTCGGCGAGGGACGGGAAGCGGCTGCCGATGGCCTTGCGCACGGCCCCGTCCAGGGCGTTGACGGGGCCGTTGCCCTCGTCGGTGGCGACCACCCGCTCGTCGCCCACGTGGACCTTCACCGTGGCCTCGGTGACGAACCTGCCGTCTTCCCGGTGCTCGGTGATGACCCGGAAGGACTCGAGGCGAAAGAAGCCCTGCGTCCAACCGGTGGCACCCCGCATGAGCAGCTCCAGCGAACCGTCGGCCGCCTCGAAGTGATAGCCGCGGTACTCCAGCTCCTTCAGCTGGTCGAGCACGGTGGTGAGGGCGGCGCCGTCCATGTCCAGGCCCAGCTCCTCGGCCTTGAGCTGGATGGTGGACCGGCCCGACAGCTCGCTCACCACGAAGCGGGTGCCGTTGCCGACCAGGTCCGGGTCGATGTGCTCGTAGGCGTCGCGGGCCCGGGCGATGGCGGAGGTGTGCAGGCCGGCCTTGTGGGCGAAGGCCGACGGTCCCACGAACGGCTGCTGTGGGTCCATGGTGATGTTGACCAGCTCGGCGATGTGGTGCGATACCGGCGTGAGCCGCTCCAGGCGGTCCTCGGGAATGGTGCGCACCCCCATCTTCAGCGACAGGTCGGGGATGATCGTCGACAGGTTGGCGTTGCCCGTGCGCTCGCCGTACCCGTTGATGCAGCCCTGCACCTGGGTGGCGCCCATGCGCACGCCGGCCAGGGCGTTGGCCACGGCCACGCCGCCGTCGTCGTGGAAGTGCACGCCCACGGTGACGCCCTCGAACATGGGCACGACCTCGCCCACGATGCGCTCGGCCTCGTGGGGCAGGGTGCCGCCGTTGGTGTCGCACAGCACGAGCGCGGCGGCTCCGGCCGATGCCGCCGCCTCCAGCACGCGCACGGCGAACTCGGCATTGCGCGTGTACCCGTCGAAGAAGTGCTCGGCGTCGAGGAACACGGTGAGCCCGGCCGCCCGCAGGAACTCCACCGAGTCGGCCACCATGGCCACGGCCTCGTCCAGCGACGTCCGAAGCGCCTGCGTGACGTGGTAGTCCCACGACTTGGCCACGATGCACACGTGGCTGGTGTTGGCCTTGACCAGGCCGCGCAGCGTGTCGTCGTCGTCGGCCCGGCCACCAGCCCGGCGGGTGGAGCCGAAGGCCACCAGCGTGGAGGTCGACAGCGACAGCTCGGACGGCGCCCGCTGGAAGAACTCGTCGTCCTTGGGATTGGCGCCCGGCCACCCACCCTCGATGTAGTGCACCCCCAAGTGGTCGAGCTGCTCGGCGATGCGCAGCTTGTCGTCGACGGTGATGGACAGGCCCTCGCGCTGGCTCCCGTCCCGCAGGGTGGTGTCGTAGATCTCTACCGCTTCGGGCGTGTGGTCAACCGACATGTTCGACCCAGTCCTTGTACTGGTCGACCTCGCCCTTCACCGTCGCGAAGAACGTCTCCTGGATCTTGCGGGTAACGGGGCCGGGGTCACCGATCTCACGGTCGTCCACGGAACGGATGGGCACGACCTCGGCCGCCGTCCCCGACAGGAACGCCTCTTCGGCCGTGTACAGGTCGGAGCGCAGGATGTTGCCGACTTCCACCTCGAAGCCGAGGTCGCGGGCGATGGTGAGCACCGAGTGCTGGGTGATGCCTTCGAGGGCACCGGCCGACGTCGGGGGCGTGATGATCCGGCCGTGCTTGACGATGAAGATGTTCTCGCCCGTGCACTCGCTGACGTAGCCCTGCGGCGACAGGAGGACGGCCTCGTCGTAGCCCGCCTTCAGGGCCTCCACCTTGGCCAGCGACGAGTTGATGTACATGCCCGTGGCCTTGCACGCGGGCGGGATGGCGTTGGGGTCGTGGCGCTGCCACGAGCTGATCTTCAGGCGCACGCCGCGCTTGATGCCCTCGTCGCCCAGGTACGTGCCCCACGGCCACACGGCGATCGACACCTTCACCGGGCAGGGCAGCGGGTTCAGGCCCATCTCGCCGTAGCCCAGGTACACGAGCGGGCGGATGTAGCAGGAGTCGAGCTTGTTGACGCGCACCGTCTCCTTGGTGGCCTCGATGATCTGATCGACGGCGAAGGGCACGTCGAGCATCAGGATCTTGGCCGAGTTGAACAGGCGCACGATGTGGTCGGTGAGGCGGAACACGGCCGGTCCCTGCGCCGTGTTGTAGGCGCGGATGCCCTCGAACACGCCGAAGCCGTAGTGCAGCGTGTGGGTGAGGATGTGGATCTTGGCGTCGTCCCAGGGGACGAGCTCGCCGTCCATCCAGATCTGCTCGGAAGCGGTCAGCGGCATTGGTTGCTCCTCAGACTCGTGAGGCGACGAGGTCGCCGAGATCGGTCGTGGACCCCGACGCCCCAGCGACGTCGGACATGGCTTTGACGATGCGGGCGGCGGCGGCGGCCTCGCCCAGGAAGTCGAGCATCATGGCCGCCGAGCGGATGGCGGCGAAGGGGTTGGCCTTGTTCTGGCCGGCGATGTCGGGCGCCGAGCCGTGTACCGGTTCGAACAGGGACGGGCCGGTGCGGGCCGGGTTGAGGTTGGCCGAGGCGGCCAGCCCGATGCCGCCGGATATGGCGCCACCGAGATCGGTGAGGATGTCGCCGAACAGGTTGTCGGTGACGATCACGTCGTACTGCTCGGGCGACTGCACGAAGTAGATGCAGGCGGCGTCGACGTGGTTGTAGGCGGTGGTGACGTCGGGATACTCGCCGCTGACGTCGTCGAACGTGCGCTGCCACAGGTCGCCGGCGAAGGTGAGCACGTTGGTCTTGTGCACCAGTGTGAGGTGGCGGCGTGGCCGGGACTGGGCCAGGTCGAAGGCGAAGCGCACGCAACGCTCCACGCCCATGCGGGTGTTCACCGAGCCCTGGGTGGCGATCTCGTGGGGCGTGCCCTTGCGGAGGAAGCCGCCCTCGCCTGCGTACGTGCCCTCGGTGTTCTCCCGGATGACGAACATGTCGACCTTGGGCGGAGCGTGGAAGGGGCGCAGGTTCACGTACAGGTCGAGCTCGAAGCGGAGCTTGAGCAGCAGGCCTCGCTCCAGCACGCCGGGCGGCACCTCGGGCGTGCCCACCGCGCCGAGGAAGATGGCGTCGAAGCGGCGCAGCTCGTCCAGCACCTCGTCGGGGAGGACCTCGCCGGTGCCCAGGTACCGGGCGCCGCCGAGGTCGTAGTCGACCGTGTCCAGCTCCACGCCCGCGGCGCGCACGACCTTCAGCGCCTCGCCCACCACTTCGGGGCCGATGCCGTCACCGGCGATGACTGCGACCTTGTGACTCACGAACATCCTCTCGGGAAATGAAAAACCGCCCACTGCGTGGACGGTCGGAAAGCGCACACCGGGATCGGCGTGCGCTACTGAATAATGGCTACGAGGGTGCGGACAGCGGACACAGTGGGACTGAGTGTACCGACCCGCCCGCCGCCGCGCTAGGTGCAGAAGTGCTTCACCCCCTGACGCACTTCTGCACACGCGGCCGGAAGCTACCTCGGCTTGCGCTTGGGCTTCGGGGCGCGTCGGGCGGCGGCGGGGCGGGACGGCTGCTTGGGCCGCGCGTCGGGCACTTCGTCGGCCGGCATGACGAGAGGCCTGGCCCGGGCCAACAGCGCCAGGGCGACCAATCCGGCCAGTGTCACCAGCCAGCCCAGGTCCTCGACGCCGGTCTGGGCGTACCGCAGGGTGACGTCATGGGCGGTGGGCACGACCACCATGTAGTTGGGCGTGACCCGCCACGGGCCCTTCGCCCGCTGCGCCTTCCAGTTCGGGAAGTACGAGACCTTCACCAAGACCGGCACCCCGAGCCGATCAACGTGGAACGAGATGTGGTCTCCCGCGAGGCGCACAGCCGACACCTCGGCGGGGGGGAGCGGGTCGGGCGAACCGCGCCCGCGGCGAGGCCAGGATGCCGGCCCGCCGTCAGTCAGGACGCCAGCGCGGGCGTCGCCGGTTCCAAACCAGCGAAGGGACAGCGCCTTCCAGCGGCCGATCGTCTTGCTGGCCCCCGGGACCACCACCGGTTGCACGGTTATCGGCTCAACCACATTGACGCCATCGACCTCGTACACCTTCCACGTCCACGGGCCATGGGGCTTGGTCTGGTCGATGAGATGCAATCCGGGCGTGCCATCGGCCTGGGCCTGGGCCTCCGGTGAGACGGCTAGGTAGTAGCGCACGCCCAGGACACGCAGATCGGCCACTCCGGCAGCGACGTCGAGATGATTGTTCGCCAGCTTGGCGTCATACGGCTGCCCGTTCTTGGCCAGATGGCCGTTGGCGAGGCTGACGAACGGGTCCGTGGCACTGGACTGGATGAACAGGCCTTGCATGCTGCCAATGCAGTCGTCCGTCCAGTACGGGAGCAGGGCGGCCAGACCGGTGCGAGGGTCATCCCACCGGGGGTGGACAGGGTCGGGGACCACATTCCACTCCCAGTGGGCACGGCCGCACCCGTGGTTCCTCGCCACCCGCCGGACCGTCGCCACGAAGTCGGCGTACTCGGCCCTGTCGGGGCTGCGCTCGTATCCCTGGTAAGCCAACTCGGCGAGGTGAGACACGTCGTACCGAGGGCTGACCGCCAGGCCCTTGGCCACGGGTGAATCCCAGAACACCATCACCAAGACCAGCGCCACGAATGGCGCAGTCATGCGCCCCGCCCACGGCGAACTCAGCGGCCTACCCCGCGCCCGGCCTCGGCGAACCTCGTCCACGAAGGCGGCCAACCGGGCGATGGCCAGACCCGCAAGGAGGCATACCCACAGATACCAGAAGGGCAAAAAGCGGGCGTTCCACAGCCGGCCGGTCGGCGTAGCGGCGTAGGCGATCGCCGCCAACGTGGCCATGACCACAAGGAACAATCCAAAACGGTCGCGGCGCGCTGCGAAGCGCAAGAGGGCGACGGTCGCCGCCCCCACCGCCAGGATGATCGCCGGTGCCAACGAGTCCAGGAGCAGGTTGACGGCCACTGCCGACTTCGCGTAGATGGGTCCGCCCGAATACGCCTGCCGCAGCACGAACGGCACGAGCGCGAAGCCGGCCACCGCGACAGTGGTCACCAACACGGGGAGGGCCCAGCGAACCCGCGCCCACGACGGTTGGATAACCACAAGGGCGACCACGCCGGCTATCGCCATAGCCCCGGGCACGGCGTGAAACAGGAGGGCAAGGGCGAGGAGACCTGCGGTTAGGGCGCGGTAACCGCCCGTGCGCAGCCCCTTGCCGGCCACACCCAAGGCGAGCAGGGCGATGGCGAGGGAGATGGCATAGGGGTACTCACTCGACAGGGTCGACGAGATCGAGCCGCCCAGGGCCGTGGTGGGCAAGAGCAGGAACGGCAACGTGGCCACGGCCAGGCAGGCCGACGTCATGCGGTCCTGGTCGTGCAGCCGGCCGAACGCGTATGCGCAGGCGGGCAGGGTGATGAGCCCGAGGGCGGTGGCCAGCTTGAAGGCGACGTTGTACGGCAGGAGCAAGCTCAGCAGCAGCGTGGGCACGGGAACGAGTGGGAAGTAGAACGTCCCGAAGGGCGCACCGGCGAAGAAGCTGGGGGACCAACCGGTGAGCTGGAAGTGGTCCAGTAGGTGGTCGCGGAGATACGCGGGCTCGTGCAGGTGCATGCCAAGCTCGGCGAACGTCGTTGTGGTGTTCCGCAGGATGAGCGGAAGATGGATCTCCCACAGCACGTACAGCGTGGCGAGGGCGACGGCGGCGAGCGCGGCGCGACGAAGTGCCGTCACCGGAACCCCTTGCTCCTCCCGTTGCGCCATCCGTTCCCCAGACCCGAAGGGAACAATGCACACCACCCACGGACAGGCTGTCAAGCGCCGAGCGCTAGCCTCGACGCTCATGAGCGAAGTGCAGCTCTCCCAGGATGCGCTCGACCGGCTCAAGGCCGAACTCGAGGACCTCAAGACACGCGGGCGCGTCGACATCGCCCGGGCCATCGAAGCGGCTCGCATGCTGGGCGACCTGTCCGAGAACGGCGACTACCACGCGGCCAAGGACAGCCAGGGGAAGATGGAGGCTCGCATCCGCCAGCTGGAGGCCACGCTGAAGAACGCCGTGGTCGTCAACGCCTCGGGCGACACGGTCACGGCCGGCACCGTCGTCACCATCCGCTACGAGGGCGACGACGAAATGGAGCGCTACTACATCGGCTCCATCGAGGAACGCAGGGACGACGTCGAGGTCATGTCCCCCAGCTCCCCCCTGGGCTCCGCCCTGCTGGGCAAGCGGGAGGGCGACACCGTCGAGTACGAGGTGCCGAGCGGCGCCCGGCTCAAGGTGGAAGTGGTCGAGGTCAGCGCCTGACGCCCAGGCCGGAAGGTCTGCTGTCGGACCGGCGCACGGCCGCCCTGGTCGAGCCCGACTCCACCATCGGCTGGTACGCACCCGAACGCTTCGACCGCCCGCCCGTGGCCGCGGCGCTGGCGTTGGGCCCGGAGCCTCGCCTCGAAGGGACGCAGACGCTCACCGGCGCCGTCGTACGCACGGTGCTGCCCACCGGGCTCGACGTGCGGGACGGGATCGTGGCCGGCCGCGTCGTGCGCCTCCTCACCGGGCTGCGGGACGGCGTGGATGTGACCGTCGACGTCGTGCCGAACGAACGGCGGGCCCGCATCGAGCACTTCGCCACCGGCATCGCCTTCGAGGACGGGGACATCGTGGCCCGGTCGCCCCGGGGGACCGAGTTCCGCCTGGGGCTGGGCGAGCGGGCCCTGGTCACCTTCGAGGCGGCCACGGCCAAGCCGCTCACCGTCGACGAGGCCGTGCGCCTCCTGGACGGGGCCGCCCGGGTCCCGCCCGTGCTGTACGCCGGGCCCTACGCGCCGGCGGTCGAGCGCAGCCTCACCGTGTTGCGCCTCCTGACGCACGAGCCCACGGGCGGCCTGGTCGCCTCGCCTCGCCGGCCACAGGTGCAGCTCGGCCTCCAGGTCGAGGCCATGCACCTGTTCCGGGCCTGCGGGTGGGTCGAGGAGGCGGAGCTGGCGAGCGAATGGGTGGTGCGGACCTTGGGCGAGGTCGACTTCCCGGTGCCGCCGGCGTGGAGCATCGACGGCCAGGCCGAGAGCGACGAGCAGGAGTGGCTCGTGTGGGCGGCGCCGGCGCTGGCCGATCACGAGGAGTTGTGGCCGGTGCTGCGGGGGGCGGCGGCGTGGCTCGCCGACCACTGGCCCGAAGCGCCGGACGCCACCGCCACGCTGGCCGCCCGCCGGGCCCTGGACCGCATCGGCCGCCAGGCCCAGGCCCGCAACCCGCTCGACCTCGACGCCGTGGCCTGGCGCATGCAGGCCAAGAAGATCGAGGTGCCCGGGGCCGACGCGCCCGGGGCCGACGCGCCCGGGGCCGACGCGCCCGGGGCCGACGCGCCCGCGGCCGAAGCACCCTCGGCCGTGGCCGAGCCCGATCCGGAGACGGAACCACGACCCAGCATCGTGGACCTGGCCCGGCACGAGCGCTGGGAGGAAGCCCACGAAGCCATGGAGCAGGTGCTCGCCGAGCCCGTCGAGAACGGGGCCCGACCCCACCTCGACCTGGCCGCCGCTGCCATCGCTCTGGCAAAGGGTCCGAGGTGAGGTACAACGGACAGGTGACCGCTTCTCCCCCGCCCCTCCCGCCCGGTCGCACCCTCACCCTCCCCGGCCGGGGCACCACGTTCGTGCGCGACCTGCCCGGCCCCACCCCCGACGCTCCCACCGTCTTCCTCCTCCACGGCCTGGGCGCCACCGCCGACATCAATTGGTTCCCCTCTTACTTCCCGCTGGGCCGCCACTTCCGGGTCGTGGCCATGGACCACCGGGGCCATGGCCAGGGCATCCGCTCGTGGCGCCCGTTCCGCCTGGAGGACTGCGCCGACGACGTGGCCGCGGTGGCCGCCGCCCTCGACTTCGACCGGGTCGTCCTCGTCGGGTACTCCATGGGCGGCCCCATCGCGCAACTCACGTGGCGCCGCCACCGGGGACTGGTGGCCGGGCTCGTGCTGTGCGCCACGGCCCGCAGCTTCGCGTCGCGCGACCCCCGCCAGCGCCTGCTCCTGTCCAGCCTGGTGGGCCTGTCCGTGGCCGCCCGGGTCACCCCCGCGGGCGTGCGCTCCCGGGTCACCGAGAACCTCATCGCCTCTCGCGTCCAGGGTCGGCCCCGGGCCGAGTGGGCGGCCGAGGAGTTCCGCCGGGGCGACACCTCGACCATCCTCCAGGCCGCGTCCGCCGTGGGCCGCTACCGCGCCACGCCCTGGATCGGCGAGGTCGACGTGCCCACCGCCGTGATCGTCACCGAGCGGGACGCCCTCATCAGCCCGGACCGCCAGCGCCGTTTGGCCGAGAGCATCGCCGGCGCCACCACCTCCTCGGTGGACGGCGACCACGCAGCTTGCATCATGGCCGCCCATCGCTTCGTGCCCGCGCTGGTCGATGCGTGCGCCGGCGTGGTCACGCGGGCGGGGACGCAGCCAGAGCCGTCCAGTCCTCGCCGTTGAACCGAGCCCGGATGGCCAGGGCCCGCACGGTCATCCACACGAACAGGCCCACCCAGATGCCGGCGATGCCGAGGCGATGCCAGTGCAGGACGGCGGCGGCGAAGGGCAGGAAGGCGATCCCCGCGGCCACCGTGATCCATTGCAGGGCCCGGAAGTCCGACGCTCCCATCAGCACGCCGTCGAGCACGAAGGCCACCGCTCCGGACACCTGCATGGCGCCCAACAGCACCAGGGCGATGGTGGCCTGGTGCACCACCTCGCCGTCGGCCGTGAAGATGCGGGGCACCACGGGTGAGGTGGCGATGACGACCACACCGATGCCGGCCCCGACGAGCAGCCCCAACCGCACGAGCCGCATCCCGGTCTCCCGCGCCCCCGCGGCCTGACCGGCGCCGAGCGATGTGCCCACCAGGGCTTGGGCGGCGATGGCGAGGGCGTCGACCAACAGGGCCAGGAAGGTGAACAGCTGCAGGGCGATCTGGTGCCCGGCCAAGGTGGGCGTCGACACCCGGGCCGCCACCGAGGTGGCCAGGACGAGCACGGCCACCAGCGCCAGCGTGCGGAAGAACAGGTGGCGGCCGATCACCAGCAGCCGGCGCAGCTGCTGGGCGACGGGCCGGGCGAAGCCGCCCACGCCGAGCACCAGGAACCAGGCGGCGGCCACGAACTGGGCGACCACCGTGCCCCACGCGGAACCGGCCACCCCCCAGCGGAAGCCGTAGACGAACACGACCTCCAACACGATGTTGAGGACGTTGGCCACCAGCACGATCCGCAGCGGCGTGCGTGTGTCGGACAACCCCCGGAACCACCCGTGGCCCAGCAGGGTGACGAGCACGGCAGGTACGCCCACGGCGCTGATGCGCAGGTAGGTGACGGCCGCGTGCAGCACGTCGCCCCGCCCACCCAGCAGCTCGGCCAACGGCCGGGCCAACAGGGCCACGAGGACGGCGGCGGGGATGCCCAGCAACCCGCACAGCCACAGGCCCTGGGCGCCCACCTGCTCGGCGCCCTTGCGGTCGCCCCGGCCGACGAGGAAGGCGACCTGGGCGGTGGTGCCGTACGACAGCACGTTGCTCACCCACATGAGGGTGTTCAGCACGGTCGAGGCGATGGCCAGGCCCCCCAGGGGGGCCGTGCCCAGGCGGCCCACGATGGCGGTGTCGGCCAGGACGTACACCGGCTCGATGGCGAGTGACCCGAGGGCAGGGATGGCCAGGGCGAGGATGCGCTTGTCGGTCGCGTCCAGCCTTACGCCCACCCCATGGCCTCCTCCACCTGCCGGGCCGCGGTCAACACCGCAGCCTTGTACTTGCGACCGGGGGCGCGGGTGGTTCGCTCGATGGGGCCGGACACGGACACGGCCGCCACCACGGCGCCCCCGCTTTCACGCACCGGCGCGCTCACCGACGCCACGCCCCGCTCCCGCTCCTCCACGCTCTGGGCCCAGCCCTTGCGGGCGGCAGTGCCCCGCAGCACGGCCCCCGCCGACCCGAGGGCCAGGGGCAGCACGGCCCCCACGGGCACGATGGTCCGCAACCCGTGGGGCGACTCCAGACTCACCACGCACACCCGCGTGTCCCCCCGGCGCACGTACAGCTGCGTGCTCTCGGCGGTGGTGTCGCGCAGGGCTTCCAAGGCGGGGACGGCCACCTGGTCCAGCGACCGGGCGGCCAGGCGGGAGCCGAGCACGAAGCGGCCTTCGGCGTCGCGCCCCACCAGCCGGTGCTTCTCCAAGGCGTGGGCCAGCCGGTGGCAGGTGGCTCGGGGAACGCCCGAGGCGGCGACCAAGTCGTTGAGAGACAGCGGCCCCGACTCCAGGGCATCGAGCAGCGATACCGCCTTGTCGAGGACGCCGACGCCGCTTAGACTGCGTTCCACAACGTGAGATTAGCATCTCAGAATGTGAGACAGAGAATGGCTAAAACGCTCAGCCAGAAGGTGTGGGACCGCCACGTGGTGCACGCGGCCGAGGGCGAACCCGACCTGCTCTACATCGACCTCCACCTGATCCACGAGGTCACCTCGCCCCAGGCGTTCGACGGCCTGCGTCTGGCCGGGCGACCGGTGCGCCGGCCCGACCTCACCATCGCCACCATGGACCACAACGTGCCCACGGATGGCCCAATGAATGTCGCCGTCAAATCCGTCGCCGACCCCATCTCGGCCAAGCAGATGGAGGTGCTGGCGGCCAACTGCGCCGAGTTCGGCATCCCCCTCTATCCCATGGGCCATCGCAACCAGGGCATCGTCCACGTCATCGGACCGGAACTGGGCCTCACCCAGCCGGGCATGACCGTGGTGTGCGGTGACAGCCACACGTCCACCCACGGCGCCTTCGGGGCGCTGGCCTTCGGCATCGGCACCAGCGAGGTCGAGCACGTGCTCGCCACCCAGACCCTGCCCCAGCGCCGCCCCGGCACCATGGCCGTCACCGTCGAGGGCGACCTGCCCGCAGGCGTCACGGCCAAGGACGTGATCCTCGCCATCATCGGCCGCATCGGCACCGGCGGCGGCATCGGGTCGGTGATCGAGTACCGGGGCTCGGCCATCCGCTCGCTGTCGATGGAAGGGCGGATGACCATCTGCAACATGAGCATCGAGGCCGGAGCCCGGGCCGGCATGGTCGCCCCCGACGACACCACGTTCGCCTACCTCGAAGGCCGCCCCCACGCCCCCAAGGGCGCGGCGTGGGAACAGTCCCTCGACACCTGGCGCTCGCTGGCCACCGACGCCGGCGCCACCTTCGACAAGGAGGTCGCCCTCGACGCGTCGGCCCTTGTCCCCCACGTCACATGGGGCACCAACCCGGCCCACGTGGTGGCCATCGACGGCAACGTCCCCGACCCCGACTCGTTCCTCGAACCCAGCGAGCGGGAGGCGGCCGCCCGGGCCTTGGCGTACCAAGGCCTCACCGCAGGCACGCCCGTGCGCGACATCAAGGTCGACACCGTGTTCATCGGGTCGTGCACCAACTCCCGCATCGAGGACCTGCGAGCGGCCGCCGCCGTGGTCGAGGGCAAGCACGTGCGGGACGGCATGCGGGCGCTGGTCGTCCCCGGGTCGGGCCTGGTCAAGGCCCAGGCCGAGAGCGAGGGCCTCGACGCCGTGTTCACCGCCGCCGGCTTCGAGTGGCGGGACGCCGGCTGCTCCATGTGCCTGGCCATGAACCCGGACAAGCTCGCTCCCGGCGAGCGGGCCGCGTCCACGTCCAACCGCAACTTCGAAGGCCGCCAGGGCCCGGGCGGCCGTACCCACCTCGTGTCCCCCGCCGTGGCTGCCGCCACCGCCGTAGCCGGACACTTCGCCACCCCTGAGGAGCTGTGATGGAACCCGTCCGCACGATCACCGGCCGGGCCCTGCCCCTCGACCGCAGCGACGTCGACACCGACCAGATCATCCCCGCCCACTGGCTCAAGCGGGTCGAGCGCACGGGGTTCGGCGAGGGCCTGTTCGAGGCCTGGCGCAAGGACCCGTCGTTCGTCCTGAACGACGTCCGGTTCGCCGGAGCCACCGTGCTGGTGGCCGGACCCAACTTCGGCACGGGCTCGTCCCGGGAGCACGCGGTGTGGGCCCTGGAGGACTACGGCTTCAAGGCCGTGGTGTCGCCCCGCTTCGCCGACATCTTCCGGTCCAACTGCACCAAGGTCGGCCTGGTGCCGGCCCAGGTGGACGAGTCGGTCGTCACCGCTCTGCTGGCCGGCATCGCCGCCGACCCATCCGTGGAGGTCACGGTGGACGTGGCCACCAAGGTCGTGCGGGCGCCCGCCCTCGGCATCGAGGCGCCCTTCGCCATGGACGACTACACGCAGTGGCGCCTGCTCGAGGGCCTGGACGACGTGGGCCTCACCCTGCGCAACGCCGACGCCATCGACGCATACGAGGCCGCCCGGCCGGGTTGGCTCCCCACCACCGCCTGACCCAAGAGCCGTTCTCGTTGCGTCTTCTCCCGGTAGGCGAGCGTCAACGCAACGAGAACGGGAGGGTGGGGGTCAGCCGAAGCGGGTGCGCAACTCCAGATAGGCGGTGAGGCGGGCGGCGGCGTCGAGCATGTCCACCTCGTCGGCAACGGTGGCCGGGGTGCGCCCGGCCGCGTAGCGCAGCATCACCATGGCCCGCACGGCGGCGCTGGCCGACGGGCTCGTCCATCCCGCCGCGGTCAGGCGGTCGGCCACTTCGAGGATGGTGGAGTCGCAACAGATGTCGATCCCGTGGCTGGCCGCGGCCTGCCACACGGCGGCGTCCAACCGCACAAGGGCTTCGTCCACGCTGACGGGCCGGGACGGCGTGTGCCCGCCGGGGAGCAGCACGGGCAGGTGGACAGTGAGGGCGCGCAGGGCGTCGACCTCCTCACGGCGAAGCCGGGGGCGGGCGAGTGCCTGGCGGATGCCTGTGGTGTCGAGGAGCTCGGTCATGCGGTCATCGTCTGACAACCGTGTGATTCCCGCCAGTGGCAGGATTGCCAAGATACGTTAGAATCCTGCCATGCCCGCCAAACGCCGTCGCACCGGCCCCAAGGTGGCCGCCCTGATCCTCGATCGCACGGCCGTGTTCGAGCTGGCCGTGCCCTGCGAGGTGTTCGGCATCGACCGCTCGGACATCGCCTCCCCCTGGTACGAGTTCAAGGTGTGCTCGGGAGTGGACGGGCCCGTGCGGACCCAGGGCGGCTTCAGCATCAACGCCGAGCACGGGCTCGAGGGCCTGGCCGGTGCCGACCTCGTGGTCATCCCCGCCGGCCCCAGCGGGGCCTACCCGCTCGAGGCCCTCGACGCCGTGCGGGAGGCCCACCGCAAGGGGGCGAGGGTGATGTCGCTGTGCACGGGGGCGTTCCTCCTGGCCGAGGCGGGCCTGCTCAACGGGCGGCGGGCCACCACCCACTGGCTCCACGCCGCCGAGCTGGCCGCCCTGTATCCCGAGATCGAGGTCGACCCCCGGGTGCTGTACGTGGACGAGGGCGACGTGCTCACCTCGGCGGGCACGGCCGCCGGAATCGACCTCTGCCTCCATGTGGTGCGCCGGGACTATGGCGCCGAGGTGGCCAACGCCGTGGCCCGGCGCATGGTCGTGCCCCCGCACCGCGATGGCGGGCAGGCGCAGTACGTGGAGATGCCCGTTGGCCCCACCGACTGCGGCGATGCCCTCACCCGCGCCCTCGAATGGATGCTCGAACACCTGGACCAGACCACGCCGATCGAGCACCTGGCCCGGCTGGCGGCCATGAGCCCGCGCACATTCGCCCGGCGCTTCCGGGCGGTGACGGGGACGACGCCGCACCAGTGGCTGCTCAGCCAGCGCGTGCTCATGGCCCAGCGCCTGCTGGAGACCACCGACGACAGCATCGAGCGGGTGGCCGACGCCTCCGGCCTGGGCACGGCCGCCAACCTCCGCCTCCACTTCCAGCGGGTGGTGGGGACATCGCCCCTCGCCTACCGGCGGACGTTCCGCCGGCATGAGGACACGCAGGCGGAGGCGGCTACGGCGTGATGGCGGTCATCTGGGCGCGAGCCTCGCTGCGGGCTCGCACCTGCACGACCTTGTTCACGGCGTTGAGGTAGGCCCGGGCCGACGCCTCCACCACGTCGGTGGACACGCCCCGGCCCGACACCTTCACGCCCTCCACGTCGAGTTGGATGATGACGTCTCCCAAGGCGTCGACCCCGCCGGTGACGGACGAGACGTTGAAATCGGTGAGCTTGCCGTCCACGCCGGTGGCCGACTTGATGGCCTTGCACGCGGCGTCGATCATGCCGTCGCCCTCGGCCGTGGCCTCCGCCTTCTCGCCGCCCCGCACCACCACGACGGTGGCCTGCGGCACCGCGACCGTGCCGCCCGTGACCTCGAGCGCCTCCAGCACGTACTCGGGCTCCTTCGACCCGCCGATCTCCTCGGCCACGATGGCTTCGAGGTCGGCCTCGGTGAGCTGCACCTTGCGGTCGGCCAGCTCCTTGAAGCGGGCGAAGGCCGAGTTCAGGGCGTCGCCGGTGACGTTGAAGCCCATGCGCTCGAGCGTGTCCTTGAAGGCGTGGCGGCCCGAGTGCTTGCCCAGCACGATCTGCGACCCGGTCTGGCCCACCTCGCTGGCGTCGATGATCTCGTAGGTGGTGCGCTCGGCCAGCACGCCGTGCTGGTGGATGCCCGACTCGTGGGCGAAGGCATTCCTGCCCACGACGGCCTTGTTGTACTGGACCGGGTAACCGGTGAGGCGGCTGACCAGCCGGCTGGTGCGGGCCAGCTCCTCGGTGTGCACCCCGACCTCCAGGCCCGGGAACTGGTCGGGCCGGATCTTCACGGCCATGACCACCTCTTCGAGGGCGGCGTTACCCGCCCGCTCGCCCAGCCCGTTCACGCACACCTCGACCTGCCGGGCCCCGGCCTGCACGCCGGCCAGCGAGTTGGCGGTGGCCAGACCCAGGTCGTTGTGGCAGTGGGTGGACGTGATGTAGTCGCCCGGCACCTCCCGGCGGATGTACTGGATGAGGGCACCGAAGTCCCACGGGATGCCGTAGCCCACGGTGTCGGGGATGTTCAGCGTGGTGGCGCCGGCATCGACCGCGGCCTGCAGGACCTCGAGCATGAAGTCGAGGGGCGTGCGGGTGGCGTCCTGGGGGCTGAACTCCACGTCGTCGGTGTGCTCCCGGGCCCGGGCCACCCCCGAGCGGGTCTCCTCCAGCACCTGCTCGCGGGTCATCTTGAGCATGTGCTCCATGTGCGACGGGCTGGTGGAGATGAAGACGTGGATGCGGCCCCGGCCCGCGTCCTTCAGCGCCTCCCAGCAGCGGTCGACGTCGGAGCGGTGGGTGCGGGACAGGCCGGCGATGACCGGGCCCTGCACGGCCCGGGCGATGGCCTGGACGGCCTCGAAGTCGCCCTGGCTGGCGACCGGGAACCCGGCCTCGATGTAGTCGACCCCGAGGCGCGCCAACTGCTCGGCGATCTCGAGCTTCTCGGCCACGTCCAGCGAGATGCCGGGCGACTGCTCGCCGTCCCGCAGGGTGGTGTCGAAGATGATCAGGCGCTCCATGGGTTGTCCTTTGTTCGTTCTCTCGGGGAAACAAAAAACCCCCTGGCCGGAGGCGCAGGAGGCGGAGGCGAGATCCCGGGGCGGGAACTCGCCGCTACGTAAGGAGGAGGGTGGTCGACCGGTATGCGGTACGCATGACCCCGACATGGTTGCAGGCAGGCGCGGAGTCGTCAAGGTAGGTTGATCCGCCATGGTTCGCCGTTCGTTTCGGATGGGTCTTCGACTCGGGGTGTTGGCGGGCGTGGTGGCCGCCGTGGTGAAGACCGTGCAGGCCCGTCGGGGCGGGCAGGGTGTGGCGACCGAGCCGGCGTCTCCTGCGTGGACGCCCACGCCCGCACACGGGAACGGGTCGGCCGCGCCCATCCCGCCCGAGGCCGCCGCGCCGGCGCCCGCTCCCGCTCCCGCACCGGCCCCCACTCCGGTCCCCGAGCCCGAGCCCGCCCCCGAACCGGCCCCCGC
>Ga0070741_10002827_pt1 | contig 45118 bp, 41 predicted proteins | sample Coa_R1_4_FD_66440 | JGI IMG/M metagenome (GOLD analysis project Ga0070741, IMG submission 66440) | Surface soil microbial communities from Centralia Pennsylvania, which are recovering from an underground coalmine fire - Coalmine... | ecosystem: Environmental > Terrestrial > Soil > Unclassified ... | reverse complement strand
CGATCGAGCCGCGGCCGCTGACGATGCAGAACACCGGAATGGCGTGGCGCAGGCACAGCGTCGCCATCTCGCCGGTGCAGGTGAGCAGGCCGGTGTTGCCGAAGATGGCGACCGAGCGCACGCCGCCGAAGAACGCGCCGGCGCAGATCGCGATAGTCTCGGCCTCGCGGCCGACCGGCACGTGGCGGATCTGATTGCCTTCGGTGATGCGGCGAATGAGCGTGTTGACCCAGTCGTCGGGCAGGCTGGCGGCAAGCCGCACTCCCGCTTTGACGAGTTGGGCATGAATCTTGTCGTTGACGTCCATGATGATGAAGCCGCCTCAAGCGTGCATGCGTGACGGCAACGAGGATAGGCGATGGCCGGTACCCGTCAAGCTGCGTCGGACAGGGGCGGTTCGGCCGCCGTCAGCTGACCGCGTGCTGCGCCTGCCCGCGGACCCGCAGCACGCTGATCAGTGCGGCGCGTTTCTTGAGCTCGGCTTCGAGCCGGTGAATTTCGGCCGCCTGGCGTCCGATCTCGGCCGATTGGCTGGCACACTTTTGCAGCGCGGCCTCGAGCCGGTGAATGTCGGGAGCTTGGCGTGCGAGCTCGACCGATTGGCTGACGCGCTTTTTGAGCTCGGCTTCGAGCCGTTGGATTTCGCCGGCCTGCCGTCCAAGTTCGGCCGATTGGCGAGGCCGCTCCTTGAGCTCGGCTTCGAGACTGTGAATTTTGGCGGCTCGCCGTCCGACTTCGGCCGCTTGGCTGGCGCACTTCGTCTTCAGCTCCTCGACGCTGACTTCGAGGCTGCGGATCGCAACCGCGAACTGCGCCCGCGAACGATCGCGTTCGGCACGGATCTCCGCCATGCCGATCGGTTCGGTCGCCATGATGTGACGCGTGGTCAGGCGTACCGCGCGTTTATGGATTGACGGAATGAACGTGAGCATCAGCAGGCAGCCGCCCAAGAATGCGATCCCGCACAGCATTGCCGGAAACACCATGGCTGATCCACGTGCCGAATTCGAGCTACGGAGCTTGTTTCACGATGGGCCGGGTGGCTCCAGAACTGCTTGCGGTTAACCTGAATCCCGCAGGCGTTAAGCATGTGACGCCTCCGCATGACGGCTCTTGGGATGGCGTGCCGCCTGCTCACGGGGTACTGCTTTTCTTGGGATGAACCGTTAGGGCCCGCCATGGACTTTGAATTCAACGACGAGCAAAAACTTTTCGCCGAGCAGGTGCACCGCTTCGCCCAGCAGCATCTCGCCGCCGGCGCGCTCGCTCGCGCGCACGATCCGGCGTTTCCGTTCGATGTGGCGCGGCTGATGGCGGAGCAGGGGCTCATGGGCATCACGCTGCCGGCCGAGGACGACGGGCAGGGTGGCACGCTGATGGATGCGGTGATCGCCATCGAGCAGGTCGCCGCGGTCTGTCCGCGCAGCGCCGACGTGGTGCAGTTCGGCAACTTCGGGCCGATCCGCACCTTCGCCGAATACGCAACGCCGGCGCAGAAGAAGCGCTGGCTCGGTGAGCTGTTGGCCGGCCGCATGGTGATGAGTCTCGGCATGACCGAGCCGGACGCCGGCTCGGCGGTGACCGACCTCAAAACCAGCGCCCGCGCCGACGGCCCCGATTACGTGATCGACGGCAGCAAGGTGTTTTCCACCTTCAGCGCCGAGGCCGAGGTTTTTCTGATCTACGTGCGGTTCGGCCCCGGGCTGGATGGTATCGGCTCGGTGCTGGTCGAGCGCGGCACGCCGGGCTTTTCCATCGGCAAGCCGTCGGCGTTCATGAGCGGCGAGGAATGGTGCGAGCTGCACTTCGCCGATTGCCGCATCCCGGCCGAGAACGTCCTGCTCGGGCCGGGCGGCTTCAAGAAGCAGATGGCCGGCTTCAACGTCGAGCGGCTCGGCAATACGGCGCGCTCGCTGGCCTATGGCCGCTATGCCTTCAACGCGGCCCGCGCCTATGCGGCGACGCGCCAGCAGTTCGGCCGCCCGCTCTGCGAGTTTCAGGGCCTGCAGTGGAAATTCGCCGAGATGGCGATCAAGCTCGACGGCGCGCAACTCCTGCTCTATCGCGCCGCCGCCAATGCCGACCGCGGCCTGCCGTCCGCCTACGAGACCGCGATCGCCAAGGCCGCGTGCAACCAAGCCGGCTTCGAGGTGGCGAGCGAGGCCGTGCAGGTCATGGGCGCGCTCGGCTACAGCCGCGAGACGCTGGTCGAATATTGCATGCGGCGCACGCGCGGCTGGATGATCGCCGGCGGCTCCATCGAGATGCTGAAGAACCGCATCGCCGAGCACGTGTTCGAGCGCCGCTTCGACCAGCGCCGGCCGCGCTAGCTCTTCAGCGGCGGGTAGTCGCGCGAGAACACCGGCTGCTGCAGGAATGCTTTCGGGTCCATGGTCCAGAACTGGCTGACGTCGTGGTAGGTCTTGAGGGTCTTGTTCGCCATCGCGTTGCCGGCCTTCTCGATGCGGCGCAGATAGACGTCAACGACGACGTTGCCATGATCGTCGAACCGGATCGGCCCGCGCGGCGTGTCGGCCAGCACGACCGAGCGCACTGCCTTCACGAAGCCGTCGGGATTGTCGACCTTGCCGCCGGTCTTGGCCAGCGCCGCCTCGATGATCTGGCCATTGGCATAAAACACCGCAGCGTAGTGACCGATGCGCACGTTGTTGCCGAAATATTTGTGCATCGATGCGATGAAGCGCTTGTTGGACTCGCTGTCGCGATCGAGCGCATATGGATTGGTGTTGATGAGGCCTTCGGCTTCGGGCCCGAACTCGCCGACGATGGTGTCGTCGGCGACGGTCGAGCCGCCGACCAGCGGCTGCGTGAGGCCGCTCCCGCGCGCCTGCTTGGTGAACTTGAGCGGATTGGAGCCGGCAAACACTTCGCAGACCACGTCGCAATCGCCGATCTGCGCCACGTAAGGAGCGTAATCCGGCGTGTTGAGCGGCGACCACAGCTTCTTGAGCACGCGGCCGCCGTCGTCCTCGAGCACGCGCTGAAAGCCGCCGACCTGTTCGTAGCCGAAGGCGAAATCGTCGCCGAGCGTCACCGCGCGCTTGAGCTTCATCCCCTTGGCGACGTAGTCGGCGAGCGGATAGAGACACTGCGACGAGGTGTAGGACGTGCGCGTCAGGTAGGCGCTGGTCTTGCGCTGGGTGACGTCGTCGGCGCCCGCGAATGCCAGGGTCGGCATCTTGTGCTGGTTGAAATAGTCCATGGTGGCAAGGAGCTCGAATGCCGCGAACGGGCCGAGCACGATGTCGACCTTGTCGCGCTCGACCAGCTCGCCGGCCTTGTTCTTGGCGCCGGCCGGATTGCCGCCGGTATCGCTGACGATGAGATCGATCTTGCGGCCGGATAGCGTGAAGTTCTTGTCCTTCAGATAGGCGGTGATGCCTTCCTCGATATGCACGCCGCCGGCGGCGAGCGGTCCGGTCTTGACGGTCAGGAGCCCGATTTTCACCGGCGCGTTCTGCGCGACCGCCGGCATCGGCAGCGTTGCGGCGCTTGCCAGCATCGCGGTGCGCGCGACGAATTGGCGGCGGTTCAGCCGAGCAGCCATGAATTCCTCCCGTGTCTCATCAGTCTATTTGTGGACCATCATAGCAAAGCCGGCAGCCTGTGAAACTGATTAGTGCCGGTACGCGGCAAAATGCGCTTGGCGGTGCGACCGCGCCATTGACACTGGAAGGAGCCTTGCGTCTCATCGCCGGCGAGCCAGACGGACCGAGCGGACATGCAGCGCAGCACGGATCGAATTTTGACGACCCACACCGGCAGCCTGCCGCGTCCGGCCGATCTGGTCGAGCTGTTGAACGAGAAGGAGGCGGGGAAGAGTTACGACAAGGCGGCGTTCGATGAACGTATTCGCCGCGCCATCGCCGAAATCGTCAAGCTGCAGACTGATTGCGGCATCGATGTCATCGACGACGGCGAGCACAGCAAAGTCAATTGGATGGCCTATGCCCGCGGCCGCCTGAACGGGCTCGAGGAAATCGACGCACCGGTGCGGTTTCGCGGCGCCACGCGCGATTCCATCACGTTCCCCGGCGCCTACGAAGACATGAAGATCATGCTGGCGGCGCGCTCCGGATCGCTGGTGCCCAAACGGAAAGTGCGCCCCAAAGCGCAAATATGCAGCGGCCCGATCCGCTATGTCGGCCAGGACGAGCTCAAAAGCGACATCGAGAATCTCAAGCTGGCCCAAAGGAGCGTCGGTGCCGGCGAGGCCTTCATGACGGCGATATCGCTGTCGAACTTGGAGCTCTACTACGAGAACCAGTATTACAAATCCGACGAAGAGTATCTCACCGCGCTCGCCGACGCCATGCGGGCCGAATACAAGGCCATCGTCGATGCCGGACTGATCCTGCAGATCGATGATCCGCGCATGGCGACCCATTACAATCGTGCCGCCGACGCGTCGATCGAGGAGTGCCGCAAATTCATCGCGCTGCGCGTTGAGGCGGTGAATTACGCGTTGCGCGGCATTGCGGCGGACCGCGTGCGCTTTCACACCTGCTATAGCGTCAACATCGCGCCGCGAGTGCACGATCTGGAATTGAAGCACTTCGTCGATCTGATGCTGCAGATCAAGGCGTCCGCCTACCTCATCGAGGCGGCCAATCCGCGGCACGAGCACGAATGGCAGCTGTGGCACGAGGTCAAGCTGCCGAACGACAAGATTTTGGTTCCCGGCGTTGTCTCGCATTGCATCCATCTGGTCGAGCATCCCGAGCTCGTCGCCCAGCGCATCATGCGCTTTGCCGGCGTCGTCGGGCGCGAGCGCGTCATCGCCGGCACCGATTGCGGTTTTGGGACTTCAGGCGCTGGTGATGAGGTCCACCCGGAGGTCGCCTGGGCCAAGCTCGCCGCGCTGGTCGAAGGCGCACGCCTCGCCAGCCAACGTCTGTATCCGCCTTGATCGCCTTGACGTTCCGCTATCAGTCTACGGCCAGAGCTGTTTGCTGGCACGCGCCGCACCTTCCACAAGTGCGGCGAGCTTGAGAAAGGCGATCTCGCGATCGATCTTGCCGTAGCCGGCCGCGGTGCCGAAGCCGCAATCGGTGCCGGCGATGATGCGCTCGCGCCCGAGCAGCTGAGCCAAGCGGATGATGCGTTGCGCCACCAAGTCCGGATGTTCGACGTAATTGGTCGATGTATCGATGACGCCGGGCAACAGAATCTTGTCGGCGGGCAGGGCGATGTCGTTCCACACGCTCCATTCGTGATCATGCCGCGGGTTGGCAGCTTCGAGCGAGATGGCTTGGGCTTTGACGGCAAGAAGCGCTTTGAGGATCTTCACAAGCGGAACGTCGTGGGTGTGCGGGCCCTCGTAATTGCCCCAGCAGATGTGCACGCGCAGCCGGTCCGGCTTGATATTGGCAACCGCGCCATTCAGCACTTCGATGTGAAACTGCACGCGCCTGAGGAACTGCTCCTCCGATAAATCCTGGAACGCGGTATGCCGCGACATCGCCAGGTCCGGGCAGTCGATCTGCAGCACGAAGCCTGCCGCGACGATCGCCTCGTACTCCTCGCGCATGGCCGCGGCGACGGCTTCCACATAGGCCTCGTGCGACGGGTAGTAGCGATTGGGCAGGAAGCTCGCGACCACGCCCGGCGAGGCCGCATTGAGAAACGCCTCGCCCGGCGCGGCGACGGCGACCGCGGCTTTCATGTTGGCGAGGTCTTCGTCCAGCGCGGCGCGGCCCCGATAGGCGATCGGGCCGATGCATGCCACCCGCTTGAAGGGGCGGGCGCCCGTCAGCAGCGCCATTCTCCGGCGCAGCTCCGGAAATGCCGCCAGATCGAGATGCGGCCGTACCGGCTCGGTCGAGCCTTCGCCGGAGAAGCCGGTGAGGCGGTCCTTCACGTAGGTGGCGTAGCTGATCTTGCTGGTCTCGCCATCGCTGACCGTATCGATGCCGATGTCGACCTGCCGCTTGACGATGTCGGCGACGGCGCCGCGTACGACCGCGCCGAATTGCGGCAGCGCCGCGCGCGGGTCCTGCTCGCGCCGCTCCAGCAATTCGAGCACCGCGCCGCTGCGCGGCAGGCTGCCGACATGGGTGGTCAGAATCCGCGACTCGCTGGTGCGCAAGGTTTTCTCCTAATCGGGTGCCTGGTCGGTATGCAGCGTGGTGCCGAGCGAGCGGATCGATTCGGCGCGTAATCGCGCCCACAATCGCGCCGTCACAGCGCCGAAACGATCGTCGGACACGATGGTGCTGTCGCGGTCGCGCGGCCAGCCGGTGGTGACGATCTCGATGATACGGCCCGGCCGCGCCGACATCACGGCCACGCGGTCCGACAGCATGGCGGCTTCGTCCAGCGCATGGGTGATCAGCACGACAGTGGCGCCGGTCTCGCGCCAGATGCGAAGGAGCTCGTCTCCCATCAGCAAGCGGGTCTGCTGGTCGAGCGCCCCGAACGGCTCGTCGAGCAGCAGCACCTTTGGCTCGAGGACCAGCGTGCGGGCGATGCAGACGCGCTGCCGCATGCCGCCCGAGAGCTGCGCCGGATAGGCCTTGGCGAAACCGCTTAAGCCCATGAACGACAGCGCCGCAGCGACGCGGCCCTTGATTTCGGTGGACGCGAAGCCGCGCCGTCGCAGGCCGAAAGCGACGTTGTCCCAAACGCTGAGCCAAAAGAAGCTGGCGTCCTGCTGAAACACGACGCCGATGCCATCCGGTACGGCGCCGATGAGCGGCTTGCCGTCGAAGCTCGCCATGCCGGCCGTGGCGCGCGACAGGCCGCTGAGGATGTCGAGCATGGTGGATTTGCCGCAGCCGGACGGACCGACCACGCTGAAAAATTCGCCGCGCGTGACGTCGAGATCGACCGGGCCCAGCGCGTGAACGTCCGCAAGATCGCCGACGGCCGGAAAGATCTTGGTCAGGCCGCGCAAGCAGATCTGCGCCGAGAGTTTAGCCTCCATGACGCATCCGCCGCTCGAGCAAGCGCAACGCACCGTTGAGGCCGGCTGCGAACGCGAACAGAATGAACGCCAGAGCCAGAATGTCGGTGACGGCGTGGACGTCCATTGCCCGCATCAGCGCGAAGCCGATCCCCGAAGTCGAGGCAAACAGCTCGCCGATCAGCGTGCCCAACAGCGTCAGCGCCGTGCCGACGCGGATGCCAGCGACGATTTCGGGCAGTGCGGCCGGCGCCATCACGGTCAGGGCGGCTCGCGTGCGCGCCAGTCCGAGAATGCGCGCGGTGCGTTCGTAGATCGGCGGCACGTTGCGGACCGCGTTCATGGTGAAGATGGCGATGGGGAATACGCCGTGGATGACGCCGAATGCCACCTTGGCGGCCATGCCGAGGCCGAACACCAGCAGGATCAGCGGATAAAGCGTGATCTTCGGTATCGAATAGAGCGAGCCGAGGATCGGATCGGCGACGTCGCCGGCGAAGCGAGAGAGCCCGAGCCACAAGCCGATCGCGATGCCGAGGCCGACCGCGATCACGACCGCCAGCGCAAAGGCGGCTGCGGTCGCTCGCGCGTGCAGCCAAAAGCCTTGCGACGCCACCAGTTGCGCCGCGCGGGCGATGGTGGCCGCCGGGGACGACAGCACATCGGGACCGAACGCCCAATGGCCAAGCTGCCACAGCGCCACAATGCCGATGGCAAGGAACAGATGATCGAAACGCGCGGAAGGCTTCATCGCTGGCCGAACCGGCGATGCAGCCGCTTTTCCCAGGCCGAGAGGCAGCCGTTGACCAGCGCGACCGCGATCAGCAGCAGCAGCAGCAAGCCGTACATCGTCTTATTGTCGAAGTTGTCATAGGCAAATGCCACGCGCTTGCCGAGGCCACGCGTGGCCAGAATGAACTCGCCCGCCACGATACCGATGACCGAGTAGGCGACCGCCAGCTTGATGCCGGAGACGAGATGCGGAGCCGCGGCCGGAAGCCGGATCAGAACAAGCTGGCGCAGGCTCCCGAGCTTGAGGATATGTCCGGCCCGGCCGACGGCTTGCGGCACGTGATCCAACCCGAGCACGGTATTGATGATCATCGCCACGATGCCGAACATCGCGCCGATCACGATCAGGGCGGTGCGGCCGGCACCGAACACGACGATCAGCAAGGGATAAAACACAAAGGTCGGAACTGCGTAATAGGCCGACAGCAACGGGTCGACTGCACGGCGCAGGCGCGGCAGGGCGTGCAACGCGGCACCCAGGATGAAGCCGGCCACAATGGCAAGCACGGTCGCACTGATCGTATTTACGCAGGTAAAAGCGATATCGGCATTGAACCGTCCGGAGCGAAGGATATCGAACAGGGCGACGATCATTTCGCTCGGCGGGATCATGGTGACGCGGCCGATCACACCGGTGCGGCACAACAGCTCCAGCAGGACGAAGACCGAGGCGACGAAGAGGGCGCGCGCGAGTCCGATCCTCGATATCCAGTGCCGCCCTGCCGGCATTGCGCACCTTGCCTACAGCGGCTGTTGCAGGTCCTTGGCCAGATACTGCTGGTCGATGGCGGACTTCCAATCGACCGGGCCGTTCGACTCGCCGATCAGCTGAAGTCCCTCCGACATGGTCGACAGCGCTTCTTTGTCGAATCCGCCGGTCGACCATTCGCCTTTGTAGCCAAAATATTTGGGGAAGTAGCTGGCGACCTGTTTGGGGTCCTGTTGCCAAACCTTGGCGTAGATGGCGATGGCGTCGTCGTGGTGCGCGTAAATGTATTCGACGCCCCGGCGATGAACAGCGATCATCTTGCGCACGACGTCGGGATGCTCGGTCGCGAACTTCCGCGTGTGACGCCGACCAGCCAGGTCATGCGCGGAATGAGATCGGCAAAATGGAAGATGACCCGGTATTTGTCGGGCTTGAGCGTCAGGATTGGATCGATCAACGGTGCGGCATCGATGCCGCCGCTGTCGAGCAGCGTCAGACCGCCGCCGAAGCCACCGGTGCCGACCATCTCGACCTTGCCGGCCATTCCAGCCTGCTTGAGCGCCAGGCGCAGCAACAGTTCGCTGGTCGATTTCGGGTTGGTGAAGCCGGCCTTCTTGCCGGCAAGGTCAGGGATCGTACGCACGCTACCGCGCGGATTGGCCACCAGCGCGATCTCGCCGATGTGGTCACTCGCGGTGTTGACGATGACGACGTCTAGGCCGGAGCGGATCGCGGCCAGCGCCGCCGAGGTGGCGACCTCGCCATAGGGCAGATCACTGGCCAGCATGTTGCGCAGTGTCGTGCCGCCGCCTTCGCCCGATATGATGTGGTCGACTTTGATACCGGCGTCGGCGAAAAAGCCCTTTTCCATGGCCACGGCCCACGGCAGGGTCGCGGTGACGCGGCCATACTGGCTCACCGCAAAATCGGAAGCTGATGCGCTTGCCGGTGCTGCGATCGCGAACGCGGTCAACAAGGCAGCACGCAGCTTTTGTCGAACAGGCATTGAGTCCTCTCTTGATGCGGCGACGCGTTGCGCCTGCACGTGGTTCAATTCGCCGACCAGATGTCGATGGTGGTGCCGTCCCCGCCAGAAGCGAAGCGGCTGCCGTCCGGCGAAAACGCCAGCGCCTGGACGTTGCGCACATGCCCGGTCACGGTGGCGAGACGCTGCCCGGTCGTGACGTTCCACCATTCGATCGTTCCATCGTTGCCACCGACGGCGAGCCGTCCGCCCGCCTTGGAGAACGCGACCGATTCAACTTCGCCGAATCGCGTGCCGAGCCGGTGCGCCACCGTGCCGGTCGCGGCGTTCCAAATAACGACTATAGCGCCGGAGCCGCCCGCGGCGAGCCATTTGCCGTCATGCGACATAGCCAGCGTCAGGATTGCGCCCGGGTGGCCAGTGAGGCCGGCGAGCCGTTGACCGGTCGCGGCATTCCAGATGCGGACCGCGCCATCGGCGCCGGCGGAAACGAGCTTGCCGCCGTCCGGCAAATAGGTCAGCGCCGTGACCGCGCCGTCATGCACTTTGATCGGGCCTAAGGCTTCGCCGTCGAGCTTCCAGATTTTGATGCTGCCCTCGTCGTAGCCGGAAGCGATCCGAGTTCCGTCGGGTGAGACGGCGACCGATTGTACGGCCGGCGTATGCTCCCACGGGTAAGTGACGTCCGGCCTGAACGCGCGGATCGTTCGCGCTCCGCCGGCTTGCATGATCAGCACAACGCCATTCGACTCGCCCGAGACGATCTGGTCGCCCTTCGGCATGAAGGCCACTGACGATACGCCGGCCGCGCTCGGGATCTTGCCCGATAACTTTCCGGCGCCGACGTCCCAGAGATTCACCGATCTGTCGTGGCTCGCAGCCGCCAGCATTTTGGCATCCGGCGAAAACGCCAGTGCGCTCACGGGCGCAGTGTTTTGCAATGCGAACAGGCTGCGCACGCTATCCACGTCGGCCGCGCCCGGCCAGAGCGCCGCCGTCAAGGTCGCCAGCAGCGCGATCGCAATGGCGGCGGCGCCGGCCAAGCGAAGTTTGCGGCCCTGCGGGCTTTTCGGCCAGATGATCTGATCCCACTCTCGAACGACGATCGGGCGCTCTGGTCTTGCTGCCTTGTTGGATGGCGGTGCGGCCTTGAGGGCGGCAATTGTACTCACCGGCTCAGCTCGGCCCGTTGTTTTGCGCGGCTGATCGAGGATCGCCGCAGCCGCGGATGCTTCAGTCCTCGCCGCAGCGGCAGCGCCAGCGCCAGCATCGGGCATTTTGGTCTCGCGGCTCGGCGCCGACGGCTTGGCGGTCTCGCCGAGGATCGCATCGATCGATTTGAACAGGCGATCCATGTGATGATCGAAATCGCGGCCGGTATCGATGTTGACTGCATTGCGGAAGGCAAAATCTTTCAGGCTTGGCGGCAACAGGTCGGAGCCGGGCATCCGGGTGTTGCCGATCAGCACCGGAATAATCGGCAGGCGCCGCCGCAGCGCGGTTTCCACCTCGACGCGGACCGGATCGGATTCTTCGTTGATGCGTTCGACGCCGCCGCGCGAACTGCCGAGCCACTTTGGCCCGACGATCGCAAGGAGCACGCCGGTCTTGAGCAGCGTCTCGTTGATGTGCTGGCGAAAGTCGGTGCCGGCGGGAATGTTGTCGATGTCGCGGAAGATGGCTTCCCTGCCGTAGCGGGCGATCAGACGATCGAAAATGCGGCCGGTCATTGCCTGCGAATCGGCACGGCGATACGAAATGGTGATCTTCGGCATCAGGCAGGGTCCTGCCGGAACTTGGACATGCCGATCCCTCGCGGCAGCGGCGGCCAATTGAGGCTTCTTCGATTTACCTTGCCGTGCCTAGTGCTGCCAAGGCAATTTGCTGTTGGCGTCGGCGAGGCATGTGGGCCCGGCGGCGCTTTTGTTTGCGATCATTTGCGAAAGCGTACGCCTCTTGCGTGTGCGTTTATGATCTAAATAGATGCGATCTCAATAGGTTAGTTGGGTTTACAGCGGCCGTCGCGTCGATTGCAAAAAGCTGTTTTATTAGGCACAATCAAATATGGCACGCGGAGTCGGCACGGCTCCGGAGGGAGATGACGATGCACCGGACTGCCAAGGCATTGTTGAAATCGGCGTCTGTGATTGCGTTGCTGTCAGGAAGTTTGCTGTTGCCGAGCGCGGCCTCGGCTCAGTTCTTCCCGGGGATCCCCCAGTTCAGAGTGCCGTACATGGGCGGTGGTAATGGGCACTACCGGAGCCGCCACCATAGATCGCACGAGTCGTCGCGACACGAAAAGCGATCCAAACCCGAAGAGGAAAACGAGCCCGCCGAGCACACTGCGCAGGGCAATGGTAAACCAGCGCCGCAACCCCTCTCGGCTCCCATCAAGGACACGCAGCCGGCACAGCCGGCAGCCGCTGCTTCGATCAAGCCCGCGGGCGAGGAGCCGACCTTTTCGCCGTCACGCTGAGAAACGCGGAGACCGTTCTTGCCGCGATCGGTCGCGGCTCAGCGATTTCCGGTCTCTGTCGCCAATCGGTCGAGCGCGCGCTGCGCCTCGACGCTGCCGTTGGTCGTCGCCGCTTTGTAGAGCGCGACGGCCTTCGGAACGCTTGCCTCGGTACCGAGACCCTTCTCGTACATGAATCCGAGCCGGAACTGCGCTGCACCGAATTTTTGATCGGCCGCCTTCTGGTACCATAGCATCGCCTGCTCGTAATCGCGCGCCTCGACGCCGCGGCCGAAGAAATACATGTCGCCGAGATTTTTCTGCGCCTTGGCGGAACCCTGCTCGGCCGCTTTGCGATACCACGCGACCGCTTCCTTATCATCTTGTGAGATGCCGTAGCTGCCGGTCGCGTAAAAATAGCCGAGCAGGTTTTGCGCATCCGGATAGCCGTTTTCAGCCGCGGATCGATACAGCGACACGGCCCGTTGCGGATCCTTGGCGGTCCCCAACCCCACCTCGTAAAGATAGCCGAGGCGATATTGTGCGTCCGGCCAACCCTGCTGCGCGGCTTTGAGATACCAAGACAAGGCTTCGAGCGGGTTCTTGTCGAGACCGCCGCGGCCCGTGAGATACATGTCGCCCAGGTTCGTTTGTGCCTTGGCGTAACCCTGTACGGCGGCCTTGCGATACCATTCAACGGCTTTGACATCGTCACGCGGCAGGCCGTCTTCGCCGGCCGCGTATTTGATCCCGAGCGCATTCTGGGCGGCCGGATCGCCGCGATCGGCTGCCGGGATAAGATCGGCCAGAGGCAGCGGTTGGGATGATGCCGGTTGGGCCTCGGCGCCGCCATTCTGCGGTGCCGCCGCGCCGGGCTTTGCCGAAGCGTCGGGCAAGTTGATCGGCGTCGGCGATTGCCCGGGCGGTGCCGGTGTCGGCGCTTGTGCGACCGGCTTGGCCGGGGCGGCGGAAGCCGGTGGCGCCGCGGCCCGCGACGGCGCGGGAGCCGATGCCGGCCAGAACATGAAGACAGCGAAGACAAGTGCAATTATCAGCGCACCGCCACCGCCCAATGCGGCGGCACGGAGTTCAGGCGACAGCCTGGCCAAGAACGGCAACGCGGCCGCGCGATCGAGGACGGAACGTCGCTGCGGCGTTGCCGGCGGCAGCGCCGCCGGCACCTCGATGAGCCTTGTGTCGTTGTGCAGGATTTTGGGCGCGTCCATGCGCAGCGCCGACGCACCCAACGCATCGCTGAATGCCCGCGTCGAGGCAAACCGCTGCGCCGGCTTTTTCGACAGCGCCCGCAGCAGCGCCGCTTCGACCGCGGGACTGAGGCCGGGCACGCGTGGGATCAGCCGTTCCGGACGCTGATTGATCTGCGCCTGCATCAAGTCGTATTCGCTGGTGGCGCTAAACGGCGGGTTGCCGGAGAGCATCTCGTAAAGCACGATGGCGAGGCTGTAGAGATCGCTCGCCTCGTCGCCCTCCTCGCCGCGTAATTGCTCGGGCGCCATATAGGCCAGCGTGCCGACGATGCTGCCGGTACGCGTCAGGCGCTGCGAACCGCGAACCCGCGCGATGCCGAAATCCATGATCTTGAGGACGCCGTTCTCCGCGATCATCAGATTCGCAGGTTTGATGTCGCGATGAATGACGCCCATGCTGTGGGCATAGGCGAGCCCGTCGGCAGCTTGGGCGACCGTGGCGAGGCTCTCGCGCATCTCGATCGGCGCTTTGCGTTTTTGCAGGATGTCGTCGAGCGTGTGGCCGCGCACCCGCTCCATGACCATGTAGAGGTTCTTGCTGTCGGGAATGAGCGAATAGATCGTCGTGATATTGGGATGGTTCAATCGCGCAAGGCTTGTAGCTTCGATGCGAAAGCGCTCGACAAAATTCGTATCGTTGAGCAATTCGGGCCGCAGCGACTTCACCGCGACTTCACGCTGCAGCACGGTGTCGAACGCGGCGTGGACCTGGCCCAGGCCGCCTTCGCCCAGGAGTTCGCCGATCTCATATTGGCCGATCGTTTTGGTCATGCTGCAAAGCTTCGCGCGCTTCCCTAGGCCGGCCCGTCAGCCGCGTCGCTCAATGGGCAGGTTGATACGCCGGGTGGTCGGCTCCAGCGGCTTTTTTGCTTCGGTGCCCGCATTTACAGCGAAGATACCCAGCGAGGCGTTATCGTGGCCGCCGGCAGCCAGCGCCGCCTCGATCAACGCATCGCATGCCTCCTGCGGCGGCAGCCGGCCCGCCATATCGGCGATCATCGGCTCCCTGACCATATTGAAAACCCCGTCTGAGCACAAAATCAGGACATCACCCGTTTCGAGAACAAGTCCATCGGAGCTAATGATCGGTTCGATCTGCGCCTTGGCGCCTAGCGCTTGCAGAATCACATTCTGAACGGGGCTGGAAGCAGCCTCTTCCAGCGTGATCGCACCTTCGCTTACGAGCTGGGCGACCAGGGTTTGATCTTCGCTCAACTGGCTGAGCTCGCCGTTGCGTAACAGGTAAGCGCGGCTGTCGCCGATGTGGCCGAGCCACGCCCTGCCGTCGCGAAAGGCGAGCATGGTGCACGTTGTGCCCATGCCGCGGCATTCCGGATGCTGTTCTGCGTATGCGAGGATTGCGCGGTTGGCGGCCTCGAAGGCCGTCTCCAGCACCGTCGGCATCGGCGCGTTGAAGTCGTAATACACCCGCTGAATCACTTCGACCGCGATGGCGCTGGCGATCTCGCCGGCGGCATGGCCGCCCATTCCGTCGGCCACGATGGCGAGGTTGCCTTTGGCCGCCGTTTCGTCCTGCGGCGTAATCCAGGCGACGGCGTCTTCATTGGCCTCGCGCACCAGACCCGGATCGGTGCGCATCGCGCCGACAATCTGCATGGAACGCTCTGAACCCTATCGCTGACTTCTGTTTGCGCAATCGCAGTCGGACCGCTTTCGGCAGTGCCGCAGCGCCCGATTGCTGGCGAGCGGTCTTATCTCTCACTGTTGTGGGGAGCGCTGCGCCTGCAACAACTCGCGCACACCGGAGGCCGGCACAGCGAACGAGACGTGCTCGGCATCGGTGCGGCCCATCGACAATAACCCGATGACCTTGCCGGCCGAGTTGAGCACTGGGCCGCCGCTGCTGCCAGGCCCCGCGAATATGTCGAGTTGGTACATTTCGCCATATGTGTCCTTGATCTTAACGACTCCCTCACTGTCTTTCTTTTTCGTCGCCGGCAGCTTGGAGACGATGCCCTGAGTGACGGTCGGCTCGGGAATGTAGAAACGGCGCACCCGGTTCACTCCGCCCGAATTGGACTCCTCGACGCCAAAGCTTTCTTGCGAGACGCTCGGATAGCCGAGCAGGATCACTTTCTCGCCGGCCTGGACCATGTCATCGGCAAGTTCGAGGCTGCTCAGCGTCGCGCCGGCTTCTACCTTGATTTCCGCGAGGTCGGAATCGGGCGAGGTCCTGATCAGCGTCGCATTGAAGTCCGTTCGGGTGCCGGGGAAGCGCACTGTGAGGATATCGTTGCGGCCGAAGAAGTCACGCCGACCGCTCGAAATCAGGCGCGGCCGGTTCGGCTCGAACACATAGCCGCCGTTACCCGGAATCCAGTCGGACAGATCGTCGATCTGACTGAGTGCGTATATTCGGTAGCGGCTGGGCCTATCGTTGATGCCATACACGGCGCCGTTGGTCCAATTGTTGCCGCGGTAATCGTTGAACCGCCACGACCATGCGCTGGCGACATGAGCGTTGGTGAGGATGAAGCCGTCCTTATTGACGACAAAGCCGCTGCCGCTGTGCCGATCGCCGACCGAGCGGTAAATGTCATCCTTGGTCTGCTCGAGCGTCAGCCAGCGCACGATTTCGTTGTTGCTCAAGCGGACGTAAGCGGGGAGCAGACGGTGTTCGATCTGGACCATCTTCTGATAGATCGGGCGATTGGTCTCGCGGTCGTAGAGCTGCCAGCTGTTGACCACGAAGACGGTCGAGTCGCCAAGCCGTTTGATGTCCTTGGGCGTGATGCCCATTTCCTTCTTCAGGCGAGCGTCGGTTTCCGCCCTGACCGAATCGGCATGGGCGGTGGCGACGGCAAGCTCCTGTTCGAGCGCTTGGGCGACGCTGCGGCTATGCATGTAGAACGCGCCGCCGCCGACGATTGCCAATACGAGGATCGCCGCGGTCAGTCCGATCCAGATGTGGCTCGCCTTGCGCCGCTCGTCCGACAGCAGGCGCATGATCGTGGCCTTGCCGACCGGCATCTTCGCACCCGACGCGGTATCGAGTGCGGCCATGCGCTGCCGCGTCTCGGCAACAGCTTGTTCGGCGGTCGGGCTCGCTTTGCCGGAGCCGGCCAGGATCCGGGTCGCCGCGGCGGCGTCGGTCGCCGTCATCTGGCGGGTGCGTGCCGGCAGGTTGGCGGGTCGGGGCTGCACGTCGAAAATGAATTTCGGCCCGCCCGAGCCCAGTTCGACGACGTCCTCGGGCAACAGCTCGACCTCGCCGGCGATGCGCTCGCCATTGAGGAAGGTGCCATTGCTGCTGTTGAGATCGGCGATCCGAAAGTAAAGCTCGGCACCGTTCTTGATGCGAATGACGGCGTGCTTGCGGCTGACTTCGTCGTCACGTTGCAGATCGTAGATGATGCGCGAGCTAGGCTCGCGCCCGATCGTGATTTCCTGAAGCCCCTCCAGATCGAATTGCTCGATCTGATTGACCTTGGACCCGCTCAGATGACGAATAGCAATCCGCGTCTTCGACGTCGTCATGGATCCCCCTCGCGTGCCGGCGTGCGCGCAAACGGCCGAAACCACAATTGCGGTGCACGCCCGCCCCGACGACCTTCCTATGTATGCACAATAGCAAAGCTGGCCCGCGATCAACCACGAATCTTCGGGTGTATAGCGGCCACCGATCGACGCGTCCGGTTTGGTCCGCGTAATAACGCGAGATTTACGCAAAAAAACAATTCGAGATTACTATTTGGAAAAGAACAATTTGTGATAGTTGAAAACGAGTTGCATATACAGCCGTTAGCTTCCTAGAACGTCTGGGCCGGTCTCTCTTCAAACCCGCAGAGGAGCGTGGCATGAACACGCCATACCCGCTGAGTATTGGATCGCTCGCGAACCCGACTGAACCGGCAGGAGCTTCTCACGCAGCTCAAGGCGGGCACCGAAATCAAAGGGGGCGCGGCTGTCCAATCCGCAACCCCAGTTAGCCGTGAGGGCGCGGTGATGGGCTTTTCCACAAAGCAATTGCGGGCGCTTCGGCGTGACGTCGACTACGGCAAAATCCGCACCCGTGAGGTCAATGGCCGGAACCTTTCGTATTCGGAGGGTTGGCATCTAATCGCCGCATCGACAAAGGCCCTGGCGGCACCCACGTTGGCATCACGCCAAACTGGAGACAGCTTCCCGGAGCAAAGTTCGGCTGTCGGCGTAGCGCCGGAGACCGCACTTCTCGGTCCGGACGTGACCTTAGGCGCGCGAGCTACGCAAAGCATTTTGCCGCAGGCGCCCCGGGTCCACCGGCGAGTTCTTGCAAGCCAGACGGACGAAACTGCGTCGCAGCCCAACAGTAGCTTCGAACAACCTGACGCAAAGATTAGGTGATTGAGCCATGGAGCTTTGGGCAACAGGAGAAAGCCGCCCTTTTTCATGTTTGCTACAGGAGTGCCGAAGATTAGGACTGGCTTTCACGAGCTCGAGCAGCCGGCGCGGCTTCAACGCGGAAGCAGCTCCCGGAGCGCAGCTTGACCACCCCACTCAACGTCTGAATACGCGCTGCCCGGCGACCTTAATTTCCTGGACGCAATAATGATTATGCAGATGGCGTTCTGTGATAGATGGGATTGTCCATAAACGGCAGTATCAGCAGGCGTGGGCAAGATAAAATGGGTAGGCAACTCATGTCCCCCTGGGTTCGAGTGATTATTGTCAATTACAACGCGGGGGATTACCTCGCTTGCGCAACCCGTGCGCTGGCAGCCCAAACGGATCCGAACTTCGAAGCGGTTGTCGTCGAGAATGGTTCTGACGACGGGTCCATAGATCGCCTCTCGATACCCGATCAGCGCTTCAGCATCGTGCGCGCGGGCGGCAATATCGGTTTTGCTGCCGGGTGCAACTTAGGAGCGCGCGGAGCGTCCACACCGTGGTTAGCCATGCTAAATCCCGACGCAGCGCCGCGGCCGAACTGGCTGGAGGCTGCTCGGGACGCCATAGCCCGGCATCCGAGGGTCGCGGCGTTTGGATCGACCCAACTTTCCGCGGAAAACGAGGCGCTGCTCGATGGTGCTGGCGACAATTATTCGATCTTCGGCTTGGCGTGGCGAGGTGGCTATAGTTGCGCCGCCGAGCAAGTAACAAGTGATTTCTATGTTTTTGCCCCTTGTGCAGCGGCCGCCTTCTACAAGCGCGAGGTTTTTGACAGCGTAGGAGGCTTTGCAGAGAGCTTTTTTTGTTATCGCGAAGACGTCGACCTCGGTTTTCGGCTACGTCTTGCCGGGCACGACGTAATGCAGCTTGCTAAAGCGCAAGTGACTCATGCTGGCTCAGCCATCACAGGCCGGCAAAGCGCCTTCACCATTTACCATAGCGCGCGCAACAATATCTACATGCTTGTGCGCTGCATGCCTATGCCTTTGTTGGTAATCGCGCTACCGCTTCACTTGGCCGCTCAAGCGTATATCACAACCCGGTGCCGCGCATTACTGCCATATAGAGCGCAGATAAGGGGCATTCTGGATGGATTGAATGCGATGCCACAGCTCCTCAGAGAACGTCGCAAAATCCAAACGAACCGACGGCTTACCACGATCGACATCGCTCGGATTATCATCTGGAAGCCACGTCGACTATCGCGGCATGAGATCGTTTCGTTGCGAAAAACATAGAGGAACGGTGAGCGCGACAAGTTCCGAAGCGAACCTTTAGGGTTCCACCGCGAGCCAGCTTGAATCGCATTTTGACGCGCCGAGACTGATCGTTCTCGTCGGCCGCTCGCCGGCTTGGCAAAGTACGCGCAGCATAGCCACGCTGCGCGATCGTGGTGAGGGGACGTTTGCTGGTCCGTCGACGTTGCCTGAGGCACGTCGCTACAGTCCCAACGTCCACTCCCAGGCGACCTTCAGAAAAGAATGGATGCGTGACCTACGGGGCCTTTGGTGATCGCTCAATGAATCGCTGGCTACCGTCGAGAAGCTTCAGATTGTTGATTATGATCGGATTGCCGGGCTCTCGCGCAAGGGCCTTCGCCAAATCGCGCCGCGCGGCAACAAAGTTACCCCGCAGCATATACGAATAACCACGATTATTGAGCAGAGCCGGAGTTTCTCCGACAAGAGCGACCGCGGCGACATAGGATTGGTCGGCGAGATCGAAACGCCCTAGATGGTCATAGCTTGCGGCAAGCCCTATCCAAGCCGACGCGTCTTTTGGCGCTTTTTCAACGGCGTCGCGGAAATAGCGCTCCGCTACACCGAAATTGCCTCGGTTGAATTGCTCGATGGCCAAGCGCAGGGGGTCATCTGACGGATAGTATTGGACGCTGGCATCGCTTTGTACCGTAGCCGTCTCGATCGGGGGCACGCCTTCGCTTACATCCTGGTGCCCAGGATGCCAGCCAGAGCAGCCGGCCAGGGCCAGGGCGCCTGCCACATAGGTGCACCGAACAGCGGTGCGATAGCGGGCTACAACGCGCCGCACCCAAACCCCCACCCTTGCGCCCCCGTGACCTCTACTCGAAAGCGTTGAATAGCCTGATCACCACTGGCAGCAACACTACCATTAGCACGACCGGCATGATAAACAAGGCGAGTGGTAGGATCATTTTCACTGACAGCTTGTTGGCCTGCTCCTCCGCGCGCAGCAGGCGCTTATCCCGCATTTCGTCACCGAAAATGCGCAGCGATTCCCCGACATTGCTGCCAAGTTCCGTGGATTGCCTCAGCAACGCGACCAGTGAGCGGGCCTCCGGTATCATAAGGCGCTCGGCTAACGCCCCGACGGCTTCGACGAAGCTTCGCCCTGCTCGTATTTCCGCCGCCATCAATGCCAAGTTGATGCCGAACACGCGATTTCGTCGTCCTCCTATCTCACGGGTGACTCTATTGACCGCGCCCTCCAAGGTTAAGCCCGCATCGGTGCAGACCACAAGTAAATCGAGGAAATCAGGAAAGAGACTGCGGTATTCTGCACTCAACCGCCGCTGCCTCCGTGAGATGAAGGCATCGGGACCAACGATGCCGATACCGACGGCCACGGCAAGGATGACGAGCCGACTCGTTAACGCTGATCCCCGGAACGTCAACTCGAAAAGCACATACGCAATTATGGGCAATAGCACCAACGCTGCCACCCGCCAGAGCAGGTATAAACTTATGGCGTCATGCCGGAAGTAACCGGCACGTACCAAATTCAGCCGCAGCTTGCCACGCCAAGTGTCATCGACCCCAAACCGCTTTTCGTCAAAATGGCGGGCCACAAAGCGGGCAATATTGCCGCCGATCTCCGTTTCAGCGAGCTGAGAGTGAGAGGCGGGGAGGGGCAGTCGCTGGCGAATCTTGCTTTCCTGCAGACCATATTGGCCTACGGCGAATGCTACTCCTCCGATTGCCAAGAACGCCAAAACTGCTACGAAAAAAGGCGTCCAATCTGCCATGGGATTAGTACCTGAAATGAACCATGCGGTACATGATGATGTTTCCGACAAACAGCAACAATAATCCGAGATAAATTGCCGGTTCAACGATGGGGTTTGACCATATCGCGCCATAATATGCGGGGGAGAGAAAATTGATGACGAAAAACAAGACGAAGGGGAATGCCGACAACGTGACAGCCGAGGCGCGGCCTTCAGCGCTGAGAGCTTTGATTTTCAATCGCATGTTGGCTCTATTGCGCATGAGTTTTGATAAACGCGACAGAATTTCTCCGAGATTGCCGCCAGTCTGCGCTTGAATACCGACCGACACCGTCAAAAAAAGCAGGTCCGGCTGACCAACTCGGCGGTAAAGATTATCGAGTGCGTTGCGAACGTCGAGCCCGAAGCTGATTTCGTCAGCAAGCATGCCAAATTCGGTGCCCACCGGATCCGGCATCTCGCGGGCCACGAGGGCGACGGCGCTAATAAAGGGTAATCCGACCCGCACGCCACGAACAATGATATCGATGGCTTCCGGCAATTGATCCGCGAACAACGCAATCCGTTGCGCACGTCGGCGCATGAAATAGAACATCATGAGCGCCGTCGAAAGCATGATCGCGAGCACTACCGATGCCAGTCCGAAACCCAGTACGACGCTGCAAAGCACCACGAGCGTCACACAGAGAGTCACAAACGCGACGGCTAAGTTTCTTTGACTGATATTGGTTCCGCTCTGCGTAAGCCAGTCGCTTAGATGTCGAAGGGCGGGATTTTGCACCTGTCTGATACCGCGCTCATCCCGTAATGCCGCTAGAACGGCGGAGGCGTTGCGCAGTTCTTTGTTAAGCTCCAGACGACGGTTGATGACTTGTTGTTCCCGCCGGTTGAAGATGAAAACCCAGTAAAGCGCATACGCTGCGAACGTTGCAGCCAAGAAAACCAAGGCAAAGATGAGTGACAAGCTACCCACGGCAACTTCCGTCTTATAGGCGACGACCAGGCTCGAAATGGATGTCCGGCACCTCAATTCCGTAGGCGATCAAATCCTGGAGGAATTGCGGACGAATTCCAGTGGCCTCAAAATGACCAACGATATTCCCATTGGCATCCGTCCGCTCTTTCACAAAATGGAAAATTTCATGCATTTGAATGACGTCATTATCCATTCCTGCAATCTCATTGATGGCAGCCAACCGTCGTCTGCCATCGGGGAGGCGTTGGAGCTGCATAATTAGCGTAACTGCCGAGGCAATCTGACTGCGGATGCTGCCAACGGGCAGGCCCATCGCCGCCATCGCGATCATTTGCTCAAGTCGTTTGAGTGCATCACGCGGTGAATTGGCATGGATGGTAGTCATCGATCCTTCGTGGCCGGTGTTCATAGCCTGAAGCATGTCGAAGGCCTCTTCGGCTCGACACTCGCCAACGATGATGCGGTCCGGCCGCATGCGAAGAGCATTCTTTACAAGATCGCGTTGACGTACCTCGCCTTTGCCCTCGATATTGGCGGGGCGCGTTTCAAGGCGCGCGACATGCACTTGCTGCAGCTGCAGTTCTGCAGCATCTTCGATGGTAATTAGCCGCTCATCGCCGGGAATGAAGTGAGAGAGCGCGTTTAGCAGCGTCGTTTTTCCCGTGCCAGTTCCACCCGAAACGATGAGAGAAATTCGCCCACGAACCGCAGCCTCCAGCACTTCCGCCATGGCTCGACAGAGAGTTCCGACCTCGATAAGGCGATCCATGTCAAATGGCTGTTCGGCAAATTTGCGAATCGATACAAGCGGGCCGTCGACAGAGATTGGACGAATCGCTACGTTGACGCGTGATCCATCCGGCAGCCGTGCGTCGACCATGGGCGACGATTCGTCAACGCGTCGCCCGATCCCGGCGACGATCTTGTTAACTATGCGCAGCAGATGGGCCTCGTCTTTAAAATGCACATTTGCTCGCTCGAGCTTACCAAACCGCTCCACAAAGCACAGTTTATGAGTGTTGATCAGAATATCGCTTACGGTCGGATCCTTGAGGAGAGGCTCGATAGGGCCAAATCCGACCATCTCGGCGAGGACCTCTGCTGTGAAAATCTCGATCTCTTTCTGATTGAGCGAGATTCGTTCGCTACGGACGTAGTTGAGGACGTAGGCTTGCACTTCGCGCCGCAGTTCTTCGGGCGACATTTTCTCCAGGAGCGCAAGATTAAATTCGTCGATGATCCGGTTGTGGAGCTTGAGTTTCTCTTCCAGCAGTGCCGGCCGCCGCGCTATCAGATCACCATTGCCGCCATCGCGTTCCGCCTGTGACTGTCGCGGGGGAAGCGACTTGACTTCGATTTGTTCAACCGATCGATGGTCTGTTGGACTGGAATTTCCGAATAAAAAGCTCATGCTTGCGCCGCTCTTGCCCCCTTGAGGAATTTAGCACGTTTGGCCCGAGCCTTCGAGCAGAATCGTATTGCTCGTGGTGCAAGCGCTGACATGCCGACGGCGAGTTCAAGCGTTATCCGATCGCAGCCAATGCTGTTCAATCGGGCGCAAATCTCACCATCCCAAAGCCGTTCGTGCCGGCTGCAGATCGGCGCAGAACACGGCCAATGGGGCAAGCTCCCGTCGCGCTCTAGCGGCAGCGGCGCCAAGCACCATGGGAACTCCCATGTTTATACTTCGCACGGCTTCAGGCCGTTCACTAATGAAGAAAATCTGCTCGTCCCGAAGCGCCATTTCCGCATGCCTCCGACGGGCGACCGCGCCGAAAAGCCCGTGTTCACATCGGTTTATGGCGACACGAACCTGCAGAGCGGTAGAACCGGTTGATCGGACTTGCGCGAGCGTCTCTGAAACTTGGCGCAAGCAGGGAATGGTATTTATCCCAGTAATGACTACCCCGTCAGAGGCGGCAATAACTTGCGAGGTCCAGGGCAGCCAATGCAGTGGATACACAATGAGTACAAGGGAATAACGGGCCGCAATCAAGCTCAAGAGCGCATCCAAAGCATTTATGTCGAGGGTTTCCGGAAGAAATTTGGAACGGGGCGCCGCAAAAATATCGATCCCACTGCTGTGGCGCGTTTTGAAGGATTCTAACAGGTGCTCGTCAAGCCGCTCCGGCGCTGAGGACAAATCGGCGATTAGCAATCTTGGCTCGCTATCGAGATAATCGCAGATGTGGCTGGTCTGGAAATCCAGATCCACCAAGCAAATTGTACGATCCCGTCTTCCTTTATCGCTTTTGAGATAGGCCGCCGTTTCGAGCGCGAGCGTCGAATTCCCGACCCCGCCGGCGCTCGGAATAAAGGAAATCGTCACGGGACGATGGCCCGGCCGCGATGATATGACACTTGAGGCGTTTCCTCTCGACCGCCGACGGCCAATGATGTCAAGCACCTCGCCGGCGCCAGCGCTCGCCGAAACCCAGTCGCCGGCGCCACTACGAGCGAGTCGCTTGTATTCGCTCACCGAAATTTCACCGCCGACGAGAATGAGGAACATCTCATTATTGTGCCGTAATGCAAAATCGACGAGCTGCTTGAGTTCACTTCCATCCTCAGCCGCGAAAATGGCGATCACGATCACCGGGTCGTCGAATCCGCTGGCAGACTTGCCGATTACATCAACCGAAACTGCCTCGCGCAGCTCAGGAATCTTTGTTTTGAGCGCCGCTTCGACGGCGGCAGCCTCTCCTCCACGCAGGTCGCTCTGCAAAAGATAAATTGGCATGGTTGAGCTTCCGCTTTCGGCTACGATCCACACGCTATAGTGCCGACGCTGGAGCAAAGATCTTCGGCCGTCATGGTGGTTGTTATCGTCGGCATAGCGATATGAACGCCCAAAAGCGAATTTAGAAAAAAGAACTGAAACTGCATTCCCGTCAGCGAGACTTCTATAGTTGGAACAGGGCCGCCAGGTCGGCCAGCATAGCCAAGTCCGGTTTGCTTGTATAGGACAACAAGATTCGCGGGAGTAATCGCCGGCAACAGGTCGCACATTCCTGTCATGTAGTATGGCTTTGCACGACCGCACGCCTTCTTATCAAGTCCACGCCCAAACACGATGCGATCCATCGCTCTTTCGTCGAAAGAGTTTTGGACGAGGCCGGCACATGCGCCGACGCAGGAGCAACTTCCGTCTTTGCAGGTGACGATGAACGCCGGCATTGTGGTGCCCGGCACCGCACCGTTAAATACGGCCCGATTAGTAAATTGGTTGAGACCAAGTGCGACCGGGTCCGACACTGCGGCAATCCGAGCGCCGACTTCCACGGCCTTCACTGCAGCATTCCATTGATAAAACGCGTACAGAAAGTCGATCGAGCCGCCAAGAACGAGGACGATTACGGGAAGCAGAATCGCAAATTCGGCGAAAACCGCGCCAGCTTCGTCCCGCCAGAGCGCTATGCGATGCAGTATGGTCATCCTTGTCCTTGAGCCGAGCCGCCGACGCAGCGTTCTTGATGATAAGCGCTAATTGTCGGGGGTTTCAGACCCAGTAATCCCAGGAATCCCAGCGGCCGCTCGACGAAACGAGTTGATACCGTTACCACCTGAACTACTGCACCTCCGCCATACGTGGCAGAGGAGTTATCAATCGAATCAATAGAGACGGAAATATCAGAAGGTTCCCAGCCGCGGACGCGCGACGCACCCCCGGTGATCAAGCCACTTACCGCAATGTTCTTGGCGTCGGCCTGGTTCGCCGTACTGGCAGGATCGGCGGTGAGAGCGAGATAATGCGCTGCATCGCGAACGCCGGAGGTGACAAGTTGTTCCTGATATAAGTAAAAGCCGAATTCATATACGCCGCCTACCAGCGTCAAAAAAACCGGCAAGATGATTGCAGTCTCGACCAGTGCGGCCCCGCTATCTGCTTGCCAGAGCAGCTTACAACGACGTAACCATGTCCGACGCCGTGTAGAGCGGTTCTTCATCGTTGCAATGGCTAGTATCCGCTCTGCACTGGCTGTACGGGAGTGGGAGATGCATTGCCCAGACCGCTTCCTCCTCCTGGCTCGCCACCAGGACCGGCAGTACCCACATGCGCTGCGGTGCCCTGGCGTTCAAACGGGTCCGGGGTGTTATACATGCGCTCTACCGAGCCCACAGCCCGCCGTCCGTCGCCGGGTATTTGAGTGCGGTACGCATACGGCGGCCACGGAGTAATCGTGTGAATGGCCGCATTGGTGTCTTTCGCATTGCCCGCGCCGAGTAAAATGGTGTCACTGCGTTGCAGATAGTCCTTGAACGGATCGTCAAAGCCTTGAGAATGGAGCGCTGAAGGCATTGTCGCCCAGGCGAATAACACGATCACAATGGAAAGCGGTCTCATGCGTCACCTCATTACTTTGGATGGATGCGGATATCTGGCTGCTCGATGATTCCGATCATGTCACCATAGGGGCCGCGTACGTCACCGCCACTCGTCACATACTGATTGAACTGCTTGCGCTGCTCCATATCGCCAAACAGAAAGAAATCAGCGTCGTTACTGGGCACGGTGTTGTCCAACGGGGAGGCAAGACGAGCGCCCGGCGGGGCGGGTTGCACCAAGTGCGGCGTTACGATGATAACAAGATCGGTCTCCTGTTTCTGGAAGGCTGAACTGCGGAACAGCGTGCCGAGGACAGGTACCGAGCCGAGCCAAGGCACCTGCGAAACATTGCGCAGATTGTCGGCTTGGAGCAGGCCGGCAATTGCAAAGCTCTGTCCATCCCGGAGCTCGACAGTGGTCGTCGCAGTGCGCCGAGTGAGTGCCGGGATCGTGGTGCCCGAAATCTGCACGGCGTTAGTGAAATCGAGTTCGCTAACCTCGGGATTGATTGAAAGATTGATGATGCCATTGCTGAGAACGGTGGGGCGGAATTTCAGCAGTACGCCGAAATCCTTGAATTCGATCGTGGGCGTCGCGACTCCTATTCCCGAAGTGACGGCAATCGGTACCGGGATTTGTCCGCCAGCCTCAAAAGTCGCAACGTCCCCAGACAGCGCCACCAAGTTCGGTTCGGCGAGTCTGCGGAGCAGTGATTTTGTTTCCAGCGCGGTAACAAGCGTGTCGATCTTCACACCGTTGTTGACGATCTCCGCAAGGACCGTTCCGAACGGTGCCCCGACGCCAGGGCCAACCAATGTGCCGGCCACCTGGAAAATTCCATTTCCGACCGGAGGGCATGCCACGCCGCACGTCTGCGGCGTCGCGGTGGTCAGGCCTCCGAGTCCTGTTGTAACCCCACGAGTGCCCGAAGCGTTGGTCCCCATAATGTTGACACCAAGCTCCCGACCGGCGTCGCGGGCGACCTCGAGGAAGCGCACCTTGAGCAGCACTTGCTGCGGTGAGGCGATCCTCATGGCATTAACAACGGACGCATTCTGCGCCCATGATTTCGCCAAGTTGAAAGCTTGATCGGCATTAGTGGCATTGCGCGCGACGCCGCTAAGAACGACCTGGCCGTTGTCGGTGCTGACGCGAATACCGGGATCACTGGTCAGAGCGCGGATTCTGGACTGCAGATTACCGGTATTTAACGTAACTTGGACTTCGATGACTTTGATGAGACGCATGTTGGAATTGAAAACGGAAACATTGGTCGCCCCAATTTTTTTGGCCTGGATAAGCAAGGTACGGTCAGTCATCGGCAGCGCGTCAGCAATCTCGGGCGCGCCAACGACGGCCGACGCGAAGACTTCTGGCATGAGCATCGTGACAGACTTGTTAACTGGTATCGTCACCTCTTTGACGTACTGCGCGTCTTGAGCACGGCTGGAAGTGGCGGCCGTGCCGGCCAGCGCTAGGAGCGAAGCAATCGCGAATAAGGCGAGCCAGAAACGCGCCTGAGCCGCAGAGCGCGACTGTTCGGACATGGATTCCCCCTCGTTACCCGTAGTGCCCCCGAAACTCACTCCGATTGTCTGTTCTGCGTCTCCTGCCTAGCATAGATAGGGCGGCTGTATTCTTGCGACTTCATTCCATGCCAGATCGTGATCTCGCTCCTCTGTGGTGCTGGCGGGTGCGCCGGCTTGGGAGGTGGCGGCGGAGCAACAGGTGCTGGCAGGCGCTCTATGTGCGGTACCAGGGGCTGCTGAACAGCGGTCCTCCGCAGTGGCGGCCCACCGCCTAGATCTTGGTCCGTCACGCGATGCACGGGGGCGGCATTGGCCTCGGCAGGCTGCCGCAGAATCAACGACAGCCGTCCAATATTTGTCGCCAACAGGATTCTCTGAGCTTCTTCGATCCCGACTTCCAGCGTCACTGCCTTGGCGATAGTCGGTTGCTCGGTACGCTCGCCGGTAATCTGATCTATCGCGAGAACTTTAGCGGACTGCATGATCACTTCGGAGTAACTTTCATCGCTGCGCGACTCTGCTGCGGTCCGAATCAAAACGACGTCGACCAAATCGCCCGGCTGAATAAAACCAGCCACACCGCGCACATCGTCGACCCGAACGGTCACGGCCCTCTTTCCGGGAGCAAGCACCGACGAGAGAGTGGCTGGTTGATTGGGTGCAGTGACTTTGCTGCGAAGAATCGCTTCATTCCGAGCAATCAGCGCCAGCGTCATGCGTTGGCCGTCCTTGAGCAGCGCCTCCTTAGTCGGGAATGCGCCTTCTGGTAGAACAGCACTGCTCCATGGAATCTCGATCGTATTGTCAACCCTGAGCTGGGTGCCGAACGGCAGCGATTTGGCAGCCACGACGATTGTGCCGACGCTGGCTTGGTTGGATCTTTCGTGGCTCACAAGCCAATTGCGCGCCAGGATCGCCGCAATCACGCCGAGAATGATTGCGATTCCGAGGATTAAGAGATTATTTCCACGCATGAGAAACCAACGCACCGCCTGCGACCCTGAAGTGCGGGCCGCGTTAAGCTCCCGGTTAGAGCCCAAGCACCTTATAGGCTCGGTTGTGAGTCAGCACGCGCCGCCCAATGCAGCGCAAACACCCGTGAACTTCGTGTGCAGCACATCGGCGAACTTCGTGACGACCAAGACAAGCACACCGACGATCAAGCCGAGAAGGACGACGTACTCCGCCATTGCGGCGCCATCATCATCTTTTTGCAGTTTGCTGAGGAGCTTCAAGATGGTTGCCACGACATACTCCCTGTCCGCATCAGGCTTGTGGTTATGGCCTGACATGCCGTCGAAAACTCAGAGACCTCGGGGCGTGCGCGCGCGCGGGCATGTCATCGCCGCTCAACCGATTATTAATTATCCGTGCGTAATTGACGGAAGTCAATACATCTACTGTTAACCATGATGCCGGCAAGCCTCAGAACGGACGAATGAATTTGGCTTTTTCCCTGAGTTTGACCATGCCTATCCGCGGCGGCCCATCGGATTGTTCCCGAGTGCTGCGGCGCTTTGGCCTGCTAGGCGGCGCCCCTTCCTTACTTCAGCCTTTTTAAAGGGCTGGCCTGCCAAAATCTCGACATGTTCGGTACTGAAAGGCTGCAGCTTGCAGCGCCAATAGCCGTCATCGGAGCTGTGGCGGGTGCTCACGGTTGCGCGCATGCGCTGGCCACGTCGCCTACCTCCGCATTCCTCTGGTACCTCAATCTCGAGGTGTTCCAGCCGATTCGTTACGGCATCGCTCTTCCCACAGCCGAGCAATGCCTCGGAGCGGATGGACTTGCTCAATCGACCTGGATTGCCGTCCCGCTGCTCGGGCTGCTCTGTGCCGGACTTCTGCTGAGTAGTAGACTTCCACTGGCGATCGCCACCCATCTCAGCCTCATCTACAGCGCTTTCCTTCTGTACGACAGCTATGATGCGCCTATGTCGCCACTGACGCTTGCGACAGCGAACGTACTGTGGCAGCCGTCGTATCTTCTTGCGGTCTCGCTTTTACTTACATCGCTTCTATCCTCAACGGCATCGCACCGCGAGTATTGGCGGGAACTCTTTTTAGGCGGAGGGGCGCGACGCAGCTACTTCATGCCATACAATCCGAGCTGCGCCTCAGTGGGGATGCGTACCCATTCTGGATCAAGGCGGCAGCAGTTGCCGTCTTTTGCTACATCGGGTTGACGGACTTCCGCAGCTTCAAGGTTCCCAACCTTAGCCTGGCACTGCTGCTGCTGTTGTACGTCTTGTATGCGGCCGTCGCACATCCGCTCTTTGACACGGTTTCCGATATCGTCCTTGGCACGTTAGTGTTCCTCATCCTGCTATGGTTCTACAGCAAAGGAGCCATCGGGGGTGGCGATGTGAAATTGTTGCCTCTGGCGTGCCTGTGGGTCGGCACACAAAATGCCGTTTTGTTTTCGCTGCTCCTTCTCTTTTTCATCCTCGTCCACCTGGCAGCAGTAAAGGTTGGATGGGCCGCGGTCCGATCCAGAGGCACTCGATGGGCAATCCCATATGCTCCATCGATTTGTGGCGCGTTGGTCGCTACCGTTCTGTTGGCATGTTTCTAGCTCGGTGGAACAAGCCGGCGCACCTCAAAGTACCGATTGCCACGTCAGCAAATGACAAGCCATCATAGAATTAACTGAATCCGCGACTAATTATTGAGCTGCGGTTGCTCTGTTTCGTATACTGGCCGAGGTCTTCAGTACTCGGCACCGAACCACCACCGAGCACTACGAGACCGGAGGGGCTCCGCTGCTCGAACCAGTGGTGGGGCTCCTTCCCGTTGCGGCTCGTGCTGTGATAGCCGCTAACTCACCTTCGCTGTTGAGAGCAAGGTCGGGCCTGAATCCAAAAAGGGTAGTTAGGACCGCTGTCTTGGCAGACGAAGACAACATTCGACCGCGGCCAGTGCTGCGCGCCATCGCGGTTCCAGCTTTTTCGAAAAGCTCATCACGGCTTCATGACGTTGAAATTTTGCGATGCCAGCTTCCGATCGCCGTCCCAGATCTCTTTCGTCCATGTGCCAAGGACAATCTCCCACGGATTGTCGAAGCTGTAGCCTGCGTATTGAGTGGAGCCAAACGGTCTCGCCTCTACATACTCGTTACGTACAGTCGTTCTGCCGGTATTCGGATTACGAATTCCGGGGTCAGGGATTAATGTAACTATTTTTAATTTCGCGGTGCCTTTAGCGGAGCCTATGATCTTATAGCGAAAGCCAAAATGAACACCCAGGCGTGCGGGCACCGTGGTGGTCGCGTCTGCTAATTTGATATGTGACACCCCGTTCACTACTCCAGCAGCGGTGTCAAAAGCGCCGGTCGGCTTCATTTTTTGTCCTATGTCATACATACCAAAATCCACTATCTCCACGCGTTCGATCGTTTGCGCGCCGGCCGCACCAGACAGAACCGCAAGAAACAGAAATGAGAGCAGTGTCCGCACCTTATCTTCTCCGTACCCTGTCCATCGAAGCAGTACCCCCCGAGGACGACTTTTATCACGATCGAAAGAAGTTGGCTCAAGGCGGATCAGCAGCAGGTTAACGCAGCCATATGGCCAGGCGGGCCGCGACACGCATGGCGCCGGTACCAAACGTTCCCCACTTCTACTGAGGCTGCTGCACTACCCGCTCCAGTTAATCCTGCCTAAATGTGGCCAGATTGATGCGTTTCCACGCGCGCCATCCATCTGCGGTCTGGCTGAAGAAGCACAGGTCGTACATAGTATCGCTGATTCCCGATTTGATATGACGCTCGACTTTCTTGTCGAGCTGCAGCCCAGTCTTCTGTAAATAGCGAATGACCGGCTCGTTATGGGAAAGGACGGTGCCGAGCATGGTCTTGAGCTCGAGTGCTTCGAAAAAATAGTCGCGGAACGGCACCGTCAGGCTCACTGACGATCATGCTCACCAGAAAGCGGGCGCCCCTGTCGTCGATGTCGACGCGAAAGCACCCGAGGATTTGTTCCGACGTTTTTTCAACGATCACCAGCAGGAGATGCTTTCGCTGGTCGAACATGCGGATGTAAGACCGATTTCAGCCTTGGTCAGAGCCTTCAGCGGCGCGTTCAGCATATAGCTCGCCTCGGCATCCGCCATCTATTGGCCCCATTGTTCCGAAGCGTCCTCCGCCCGCGCATTGCGCACAAGGAAGCGCGCAGTCTCGAGCTTGATCCGTTTCCGCAGGTTTTTCTTTGTTCGCGGGGCTTGCATGGTCCCGTTCCAGTCAACGCATCGATCAGGCGGCCGCAAGTTCGCCTTTGACCTGAGCCTCAATCCAGGGGTAGGTCATCTCGATGCCGCGCCGCAGCGGCCACTGGGCGCGCCATCCAAGCGACTGGATTCGTTCATTGCTGAAATTTCGTGATTGCACGCCGACCGGTCCGTCAACATGGCGGATCTCGATAGCTTTGCCCGCGACGTCTGCGACCGTGTGGACCAGTTCATCAACCGTGACGTACTCTGGATTGCCAATATTAACTGGTCCTTCGAGGTTCGACTGCATCAGACGCCAGATCCCATCCACCATGTCATCAATATAGGTGTAACTGCGCACCGCGGAGCCATCTCCCCAGACTTCAACATCGCCACCGTCTGGAGCCTCGGCGACCTTCCGGCAGATTGCAGCTGGCGCCTTCTCGCGCCCGCCTTGCCAAGTGCCTTCTGGCCCGTAACAATTCTGGAAACGAGCAATGCGGACGTTCAAGTTAGAGCGCCTGCCGAAAGCCATAGCTATACGCTCAGCGTAAAGCTTCTCCCAGCCGTATTCATTATCTGGAAGGGCGGGGTAGGCTTCGGCTTCCGTCATTTCCGGTTCACCTGGCTTCATGTCGCGATAGACGCAGGCCGATGATGAAAAAAAGTACTTTTGGACACCGATTTGTGCAGCCGCGTCGATCATGTGAATATTTATCAGTGCACTATTGCGCATGATCTCGCATTCGGCAGAATGAATGAATCCCATCCCGCCCATGTCGGCGGCGAGTTGATAAACCTCATCCGGCTGCTCGCCTGGAAGCCGCAGAGCTTGGATGCAGTTGTCCGGTTCGCGCAGGTCCCGGAGCTGAAAATCGTCTGCAGCGGTTGTGGTAAATTCCGGCGCCTTGATGTCGACGCCCCTGACCCAATAACCCTCAGCCTTTAGACGTTTCACGAGGTGGCTTCCAACGAACCCGCCCGCGCCACAAACTACAGCCGATTTTGCCATAAGGCTCTCCCGTAGGGGTACATCTCGCGCTGACTTTGACTTACGGGGTATTTCGCCAAGGTTCAATATCCTAGCCGTCGGGCACCTGCTTCAGGTTCATGTCGGTAGTCGACATCGTATTAATTGGTGGAATGGCTCCTCGTAATGCCACTTCCCGCTGGATCACACTTGGCCGGTTGAGGGCCACAGTCGTTGATCGAGAGCGAACGCCAGAGCCAGTGCATGTGAGGCGATCTTAAATTGGCCAGATCTGGCGGCCTCGATCAGTTCGTGCTCCGTGAGCCATAGAACTTCCTGCTCCTCCAGATCGGTTTTGACCCGCGGGGGCATATACTCGACCGAGCCGATACCATTTGCAAAGAACAGGTGCACGGCCCCCGCTCCTTGGTTACCGTTGAGAACGAAGCGGCCCAAACTTCGCCAATGACGCGGCTCGATGGCAGTTTCTTCGCGCAACTCCCTGCGGGCTGCCGCGGACGGGTCCTCACCCGGCTCAATTGCACCGGCCGGAAAAGTTAATCCGATGGTGCGCGAGCCATGCTTGTATTGCCGCTGCAGCAGGAACTTGTTATCGTCCGATCGCGCGATAACCGCAGCGTGCTCGGCGATCGTAATCTGCAGGTAATCTTCGACCAACGACCCATCCGGCAAGCGCACGGCTTCCTGAGTCAGGACGACGCGGGGATGCGAAAATAAGGTGCTTGTGCGCTCAACCTTCCAGAGACTCAGGTGCATACGGCCTCCCTTGGTTCGGCAACGATTGCCCTAAACTTTTACGGTCGCAGAAACCAGCCTCGGACGATGGGCCCGTCAAGTCGCTTTAAATTGGCGTCAAGCTGCCTCAGCCAAGAAGAATCGACGGACCGGGCCGATCAGGCGGCGGGCCGCAACATGCTTCTGGTGGCGCTAAGCTGCTCGAAGCCCTGCGCACCACTCCCGGAGTAGCGGACCCACTCGTGGTCACGCGAGTCTTTAAGCCGTCGCTGACCGGGCGAGCCTAGTGTCCTCCTCGGCACACGGGGACGGGTATCCAGGTGGTTCGCGACCCGGCCTTGCAGTTCCCTCCCTGGGCCAGTGCCGTACGCACACGCGTCAAATGTCGAAATTAAGTTCGCGCGGCTCCGACACGCAAGTCTCAACGAGCGGCTGCGTCGAGGCCGTCCCAAGCGTACCCACCGAAACGTTTTTCTTCAAAGCTTACGCGGGCTATAGGGGGCCTGGGTCTTCTTACTTGAGCATATCGCGCGTCGCTGCGTCGGCCCGACCTGGCCCTGACCATCATGAAAACAAAGAAGCCAAAATCAGGAAAAATCTGGGAAAAACAAGCGCCAGTATCCAAGCACGAACGGTCGCTCCTCCCACAAATATCAGCTGTCCTCATTGCGGTGGCGGCCTTCGGCGGCATCGTTGCGGCGCTCGCGTTATTGCGGGCGTAAGCGTGGATATATCGACCCCACTGGACCCTGCAAAGGCGTTTTCGGCACAGTTTTGCGTCGTCAATACAGAGTTTGTTCCCTTGAACCAGGTAAATTTCTTAATCGGAATTTGCCGGGTAGATATGAATGGCATTGCGCAACGGCGATCGCGCGCTATTTCCGTCTAATCAAGTAGCCATTAGCGGCACGCTTGCGGCATTTCCAGCGCAGCGTTACGCGGCCTATTGTGGCGGTTCGCGCAAGGATTTGAAGTAGTCTAGTACGACAGTCCAAAAGGGGGACGGTGCACGCTCGTTGCACATTCGCCGTATCGTCTCTTCTACCTCATCGATCGCGGGGATATTCTTTCTGGCCTTCCGTTCTAGCGCGAGCTGCACATTCATTGCTGCAAAAAAACCCTGTGCCCAGGTTCCCCAGAGGAGCATCGTCATTTGAGGATTCTTTTTGTCGTCTGCCGCGAATTGCGCGCACGAACGCGCACCGAAGCCTCTCAGCACGGTTTCTTCTTCGGCAAGCAGGCTTCTGCACATCAGGACGGCTTCCACAATCAATAGCGCTGAGACCATTGCCCGCATGCGGTTCCTCACGGTGCCTCCGCTTTTGGCGTGCGCGGTGTGAATTACACAACAGCTTATATGAGTCAGCGATTTTTGTTTGCCGTACCGGGTATCGCCTCAGCCGGACGATTAAGGCATCCCGACGAGATCGGTCTGCATTAGTTCTGTAACCGCTCAATATCGCACCACCACGCGATGCCATCCGCGCGGCGAGTCGCAATAGGGGCCTTTCGCATTAAGCTCGACCACAGTCAATGGAGACAAGAAACAACTTTCAGGATGGATGCGGCGTACAAAAATTGCGCGCAGCCTCTGGACGTAAAAATCTGGATGCCGGTAGACGTGATAAACGGGATGCCTGTGAACGTAATAATGAGCGTTCTGCGGACTACTCCGGATGATTTTACGCGTGGTGACGGTCCGGACCGTGACTTTTTTGGTCACCTTTACGGTTTGGATAACTCGCGCTGCCGTTGGTTCGATCGGCACCAGGAAGAGAACAGTGAAAAGCGCCGCAATCAACCGCATGCCGCGTCTCCGGTTTAAACCGCTCAGATAACCGCGCTATGGCGGCTGCGTTCCAAACCAGTGGCGCGCGCCGGTTCGGAAGAAAAACCCCGGCTCGGGGGTACGGAGCCGGGGTCGGGAGAGTCTGTGCAGAGTTCGCCCCAAGATGCGGGAGCAGGTGGCAGTATACCACGCCCGGCCCGATAGGCAACGCGAACGGTAGCTGCGAGCGGCCGGCCTCAGGTCAAATCCTCCTCGGCCTTCGGCCGTGACAGCGGGCGCTTTCGGGTTCTTGTCCTTCACCCACTGCGGCCACGGCCGGAATGCTAGAGCGAATCCAGCCTCTTGCGGGCACTCCCCTCGCAGCCGAGGTTGCAAGCCTGTTTGTGGATGATTGCACCGTTGCCGTCGTAATGCTCGTTCGGGGGACGTTTGATGGGGCGCCCCGGAGCAGCTTTGCCAGCCGAGCGGTGCGCTGTTCGATTTGGCCGCCCGCGCAGGTCCCGCCGCCGAGTGCGGCAGGTCAAAGGCGCAAGTGCCGGCGATCCCCTCGAACCAGGCGAGGCCGTTGTCGTCGCACGCGAGACGTGCGCCATCGAACCATGCGCGCCCGCCGTTTGTGGGTTCCAGCGCGAGGGCAAATTAGCTTCTCTCCCGAGAGAGGAGGCCCTGCCGCGCAGGAGGGTGCCGACCGCACGGCAGGGTTGCTTTGGGCATGAGCCGGGCCGTGAAAAGCCGGCAAGCAAACTGTATCGGCAATTCGTTGCCGCCCGATTGAGATTGCGCGAGCTTGCGGTGCTATAAGGCCCGCTCCGGCGAACTTCGCGAAACATACGCTGGAGGGAGGTGCCCGTGTCGCCACGCGTTTGGATCGTTGCGGTCCTGCTGCCCTTCGCTGTTGCCGCCGTCTGCGCCCCTGGAGCGGCGCAGACGGCCGGAAACTGCCACCAAGAGACTGTCGGCAAAAACTGGTGGGCCGCCGTGACGGACTGCACTCAGGCGATCACGCAAAATTCGGGAGATGACGGGGCGTATGTCGACCGCTGCTACGATTATATCAATCTTGGCAATTTCACCGCTGCGCTTGCCGATTGTGGGCAGGCGATTACGCTTAACTCCGCGAACGAGGGCGCCTACGTGAGCCGGTGCTACGTTTACTCCCATCTTGGCCAGATGGCCTGGGAACAAGCCTCAAGCGCCTCATTGTACAACTCTGCAGTTGCCGATTGCAGCAAGGCCATCGGGCTGAACCCAAACAATGAGGGCGCCTACCTGACCCGCTGCGACCTTTATATCAATCTTCGCAATTACACCGCTGCGGTTGCCGATTGCACGAAGGCAATCACGCTCAACGGCAATAACAAGGACGCCTACCTGGGACGTGGGCTCGCGTATGAAGGGCTGGACAACAATGCTGCGGCAAACGCTGATTTCCAGGAAGTGTTGAAGATCGACCCTTCGAACCAAGCGGCGCAGACTGAATTGAGCAGGGCGCCTACTCCCGATAGAAATCATTGAACGGCGCACCGCCTAGTCCTGTTCCATCTCGCCGAGCCAGCGATCGTTAATGAATCGCTGGCGGCTGTACCGGCAGGCGGGGCAAGGCCCGCGAACCGGCAACATTGGCACAACGGCTCGCTTTGAGGAGTGCGAAGCGAGGCCATGTCCGGACGTTTGGTTGCAAGTTCCAGCGAATCCGCCGCGTGCTGTCTGTATTCGTCTTCAAACTCATAGGTTTGAGTTCCCCGGCTGCTTTACCTTTCGTCGTGGGCGGTGGACATCGCACAAGTCTGAAGCGACTGAGCATTGCGGAAACCGCGGTGGTCATCGTTGATCCGTGGGCCGAGCATGAGTGCCGAGGCTGGGAACAGCGCTTGTCTGATAATTTATTGAGGTTCTTATTGCCTGCCCTCACGGCGTTCCGTTTGATAGGAATTCCTATCATTTACGCGGCGCACAACAGAGCGATGCACCCGGCCATCCGGCCAGCCGAAGGTGAGCTTGTGGTGCAGGGTATTCTCGCGCCCCGCGATATCGCTCACGGGTTTAGAGGCGCTGGAATCGGCCACCTGATCTACATGGGCTACGCCTCAAACTATTGCTTGATGTCGCGCTCAATCGGCTTGATAAATATGTGGCGCGAGGGATTTGGCATCATTGTTGTTCGCGATGCTTCAATCGCACTTGAAACAAGCACGTCGTTCGCCGGTGAATGGTCTCACCGTGTAATGATGGATTTTGTTGAAGGGACTTTGGGCGCCACCGTCTCGGTCGACGAGATACGTCAGGCTATTGAGCGGATCGAGAGTTAGGAGCTCAAAGCCACCGAGCAAGTTTTGCGTCAGACGGGTACGTTGGCTTTAAGTTCTTCCAGCCAGGCCCTGGCGTTGCCATCTGACGGGGCACGCCAGTCGCCGCGTGGTGACAACGAGCCACCCGATGATATTTTCGGACCATTCGGCAATGTCGACCGCTTAAACTGACTAATGGAAAAGAATCGAAACAGAAAAACCTCAAGCCAGTATTTGATCTGATCCATGGAATAGGAACGGCGTTCGGCAGCCGTAATATGCTCCGGCCAGGTCCCGCTCGTCACATCCGACCATGCATTGAACGCCAGATAAGCAATGCGCGAGGGTCGAAAGCCGAATCGCGTCACATAAAAGAGGTTGAAGTCTTGAAGGTCATACGGACCAACTTTTTTTTCAGTCGACTGCATAACACCAGCCGCGGTAGCCGGCACCAACTCGGGTGAAATTTCGGTCGCTAAGATCCTGGCGAGGATCTGTCTCGTCGCGTCATCGAAGTCGCCGGAGCTAGCAGCAAAGCGAATAAGGTGCTGGATGAGCGTCTTCGCCACCGATGCATTGACGTTGTAGTGCGACATTTGATCGCCAACACCGTAGGTGCACCAGCCCAGTCCTAGTTCTGATAAGTCGCCAGTGCCGCAAACCAACCCGCCGTTATGGTTGGCGAGACGGAACAAATAATCCGTCCGCAATCCAGCCTGCACGTTTTCGAATGTGACGTCATAGACCTCTTCGCCCTTGCTGAACGGATGGTTAAGGTCGCTGAGCATCTGACGGGCAGCGGGCCTGATATCGATCTCCTGCGCAGAAACCTGCAGCGCGTGCATTAGGCTCCAGGCGTTGGCTTTGGTGGCATCAGAGGTGCCAAATCCCGGCAGCGTGTAGGCAAGCACGTTTTTGCGGGGGAGGCCCAGATGATCGACTGCGCGAGCCGAAACGATCAGCGCCTGAGTGGAATCAAGGCCGCCAGAGACTCCGATCACGACCTTTTTGGTATTGGTCGCTTCCAGCCGCTTCGCGAGACCTTGGACTTGGATGTTGTAAGCCTCAAAGCAATTCTCGAACAGCATCTTTGGGTCGGAGGGTACAAATGGAAAGCGATCGATCACTCGCATGAGGGAAAGCTCGCCGTCCGGCGCATCGATAGCAAAAACGATCTTGCGGAAATTCTCCGTTGCTTGCCGGTTATCGCGGATGCAATCGCTAAAGGTGCCCATGCGCATGCGCTCCTGGCGCAGCAACGCAAGATCGACATCGGCCACTGCCATGGTTGGTTCGAACGAGAATCGTTGCGTCTCGGCAAGCTTCTTGCCGTACTCGAACACCGCGGCATGACCGTCCCAGGCGAGATCGGTTGTCGATTCACCCGGTCCGGCGGCCGAATACGCATACGCGGCTATGCAGCGAGCCGATTGTGAGGCGCACAATAGCCGGCGCGCCTCCGCCTTGCCGATGGTGATGTTGCTAGCCGACAGATTGAGAAGAATCTCGGCGCCGGCCATCGCTGCCGCGGTCGATGGGGGCTGCGGCACCCAAACGTCCTCACAGATTTCGATGTGGGCCGTAAAGGCAGCGGAGCCGTGTGATTCAAAGAGCAAATCCACGCCGAAAGGAATGCTCTGGCCGGCAACTTCTATTTGAGCCCCGCGAATGCCTGCGCCGGACGTGCACTGGCGCACCTCGTAAAACTCGCGGTAACTGGGAAGATAGATCTTTGGCACCACTCCCAGAATTGTTCCACGCGAGATGACAACCGCACAATTAAACAATTGACCGCGGCGGCGAAGTGGGGCTCCGACCACGACGGTCGAGAACAGATTACGTGAGGCAGTCGCGATGTCGGCGATCGCCGCCTCGACGCGGTCGAGCAGAGCGTCTTGGAGCAGCAGGTCGTCAATGGCGTATGCGGAAATTCCCAGTTCGGGGAAGATCATAAGCGCGACCTTCTCTGCGTCGCCGCGGCGCACGAGCTCCAAGGTCTGCGCCGAGTTGAAGGCGGGATCGCCAACCCCGATGCGGGGGACACACGCGGCAACGCGAACGAATTCGTGCCGGTAAGGCGAGAAAAAGTTCATCCGCGGGATCTGTCCTTGATCGACTATTCCGCAGCGAGCCGCTTGGTCGACGCCGCCATGGTCACCTGCTGGCCGAGACGTACGACGGCGCAGCTTCCTGCGAAGGCCTGTGCGTCGAGTTGGTGCCAACAATCGATGATAAAGCGCCTGCGGCCGTCGTGCACCCAGTCAGGACCAATGGCGGCGTATTCCGGCCAGGGTGTCGTGATGACCGTGACATCCGCTTGCTGCACCGCCTCTCGTGTGCTCGGCACAATCCGAACGCTCTCCCCTAGAACGGTCTGCGCTGCGCCTTGCGCCATGGGATCGTGCGCCAGGACGACCAAACCGGCTTCTTGCAGCGATTTCGCCAGCAGCACCCCTTGAGACTCCTCAATGACTGGGGTGCTTGGCTTGTACGAGAGCCCCAACACTGCGACCGTTCCTCCCGACGAAATCATGCCGGTCACGATCTCGGTCAGACGTACAACCTGGCGCCGGTTGATGGTGTCAGTAGCAAGGGCAAGTTCGGCGCGGCCGCCGAGCAGATGGGCGACGCGGCCAAATGCAATTGTGTCACGCGGGAAGCAAGGCCCACCGTATCCGATTGCTGGCGTGAGATATTTCTTGCCGATCCGGCTGTCACGGCCAACGGCGTCAGCCACCACCGATGCGTCCGCGCCTTCGAGCCGATCGCAAATCTCGCCGAGCATATTGGCGAACGATATTTTCATAGTGACATAAGTATTTATGGAAATCTTGGTCAACTCGGCATTGACCAAGTTCATGCGCGCGATATTGGCTTGGGCGCCCACGACTTTTCGGTAGACGCTCTCGAGCAAATCACCCGCTTTCTTGTCGCTCTCGCCGATCAAAACGAAATCCGGATGCAGCAGGCCCTTGATCACGTCACCGAGTGCGATGAATTCCGGATTGTAGCAAAGCCCGAGATCGGGTCCTACTTTGCGGCCGGACGCCTGTTCCAGGCGCTGCCGGATCGGACCACCGACTGAGCCCGGCATCGTGGTCGCGTTCACCACGATTAGGTGATAGCCAGACTTTTTCGCGAGCACTCGGCCAATGTTGTCGATCGCCGAGAGCACGTAATCGTTGCGGAACGCACCATCGGCTCCGCTCGGGGTCGGAACGATGATGCAGGTCATGTCCCCTGTGCCGATCGCCTTCGACCAATCTTCTGTTGCCGAGATACGTGCCTTATGTTGGCTGAAAAGCTTTTGCAGTCCCGGTTCCTCGACAGGGGCGATATGGCCACTGACTTTCTCCACGAAGAGCGGGTTCGCATCTATCCCAATGACCTCGAAACCTTTGGACGCCAGGACCGCTACAATGGGAGCGCCGAGTTTGCCCAGTCCAACAACGGAAATTCGCATGGCTTACCCCTGCTTACTGTGATGCTCTTAATGCAACAGCAAGAGCATTTCCAGTCGTTTCCAGCGGCTGCGCAGGCCGACAAAGGGCCGCACCGTGATGCGGGGTGAGCTCACGGGAACGTGCCCGTTGAGCTCGGTCAACCTCGAATTCCGAGCAGTATCCAGCTCGGCCGCACCCACATCATTTTGGAGAAGCACCAGCTCCATTTGGCCCAATTATCGACCACTGCACGGACTACCCCGCGCGGAGCTTCTCGGCGCCGAATTGTTTCGACTTCCGGGCAGAAATCATGCCAGATCATGATGCCGCCCTCGCGGAGAAGCGGCAGCGCTTTATTGGTATCGTTAGCCACGATTTCCGGGTGGTGACTCCCGTCAATGAGAATCGTATCAAAGAAGCCGGGCGCGAATTGCGCGGCTTCGAAGTCGCGGCTATCGCAGAGGATTTGGTGGACGCGAGAGCCGAAGCCAGCTTCCCGATAGCGCCAACCGATTCGGTCGCCGCTGTCGCCGCGCACAGCAGGCGCGTCTGCCGTCGAACCATAGAGCGGGTTTCCTTCCGTGTCGCTCTCACCCTCGGGTAAATTGATGGTCCAAATCTCGGCATCGCAGACGCGAGCACAAAGGGTCACGCCGAATCCTTCCCACGTGCCGAATTCGAGATGCCGCCTCGGCCTGGTATTGCGATAAAGATAGGCGTAAATGGCTGCCTCATCTTTTTCGGTCTGGAAGGCGGCAAGCCCTCCGCTATAGACCTTCCTTTCGGTCACAAAGGGAGCGCAAAAGCCGAGTGCCGCGCCCAGCTCTTCGACGGGCACGATCTCGATTCCCGGTTCGGCGATGGAGGCAGATCTCGGTGAAGGTTCGATGCCCGATAGGGAAGCCTCGCATTCGGCAAGCGACAGGCGTCGTTTGTTCGCGTCAAGCAGCGGCGATACCAGACGTTGGGACACCGGTTTGCCTCGAAACGCGCCGATCCGATGAACCTGTACACAAGCACTTCGTCCCTCGGCGTCGGTGTTGCGCAATATCAGATGACCGACCGCGGCATTATCCGGTACACTCAAAGTGATGTTCTGCCTCGATGCGCCGGCGGGCACGAACACCTCTGAGCCCAGATACGCATCCATCGCCGGTGAAACGCAGCCGAGCCCAATCGCGCCGCCCATACTTGTTATCTCGACGTCGATAACGAGTGGCCCCTGGAAGTTTGCAGAGGCAGACTTCGCCCAACTCGCAGCATAAGTCCATCGCGGGCCAGGCACCGAAATGGCGTCAGGCTCACAACTATCTGACGTTGCGACCGAGCTCGCGCCATGCAGCACTGGCCCCGCAAAGTAGTCGGCAAGCGGCATCCCTTTACACGCTCCCTCGCGCAGCATGACCGGCCTTTGCTCGAAGGCCAAATTGAATTGTGGCGACTGAAAAACGGCCGAGTCCGCGCCGGCATCGCGCCGCAATACAAGAATCTGATAATCAAGCATGCGTGCGCTCGAATAACCACGGGCCGAAAGCCATTCGAGAAGCTCGGCTTGATCACGCTGAAGTGCGTGATCAAGAGTGACAACGATCCACGGGTTCAGTTGCGCGAGCGTTTGCTCGGCACCTCGCAAGACTTTGAAGGCGGCGCTCTCGACGTCGATTTTGATACAGTCGACCCGATCGAGTTTCAGAAGAGTCCTCATGGTGTCGATCGTCGCGGAGCTGCCCGTGAGCTCTTCCGGCGCCTGCTCAACATCTCGATCAATCGGAGCAGTTGGTGCGCCTAACTCGATCCGCAGCGTGCGTACATTATCCGCATGGTGATGGTCTAGATTGCGCCGGAGAAGGTGAATGGTATCGGTCGGCTCGAAAGCGTAAATAGAGCCTTGAGAAGCAAGCCGAGACAATAAGATTGAATAGACGCCGATTTCGGCACCGACATCGAAAATAGTCCAGCCTTCGCGGACATTCTCAACCAACCAACGTTTTGTTTGCAACTCGTGCTCTGAACAATCCGGGGGGCATTCCGGATCATAAGCGAGGATCTCTATTGGCTCATGTTCGGGTACGATCGCGAATATGGAGTTGAGCGGTGAGCCCCCGCGCAACAGAGCCGGCTCGCATGCTTTGGCAATCCCAGCAAGGCTGCGGCCTGAGCTTCGCAACATCACCTCCCCCGATACGAAGTCCAGCTTCTTAGCACGATCAATCCGCATAGGACAGGTCGGTCAATTGGATGCCGCGGTGAAAGGGTCGCCCTCTGCAGCCAGCGGGTGCGCATGGGCCGAGCTTTCCTGTGCCACGCGGCATCCGTACGCGGACTTGGTGCGCCAGCCTGAAACTTATCGGCAGCGCTGCGCTCGGCGCGATTGTGATTCGGTCTATTCGTGCATGGGATAACCAGGCTGCCCCGCCGGGCGGCGCGGCCTCTGCAGGTAAGCGTATACACTTGACGTAGTCGCACCCCTCTCTATGACAAATTTACCTAATGGTTGATATGCCCACAAGCCTGTTGCCGGCCGGTCTGCGATGGGTGCCCGGCGCATCACAAGCACTCTCGATTGCCCATTCACGTCCGAGCGATCATTCGCCAGTCGCTTTTGTCGCAGAAATTCAGCGTATCGATCGACGATGGGATCAATGTACGCGTTCAAAGTTTCTGATGGTCGCACGTGGTAGTTCGATAAGCGGCTCCAACAGTCCCGTGGCGAGAAAAAATATCCGGCAGCGGGCCAGCAAAGGCCTTGTGCAAGTTCGTTGTGCAATTCCCGGCGAAGCGTCTCCGCATCGTATTCCTGGCTTGACAAGGCGTCGAAGCCGACCGCGATCTTGTCTGCGTTGCCTTCGATATACGCTTTAGGCGATTGGAAGCGGTCCACAGGAAGCACCGGGTGCTGCATCATCCATGTGGCGCCGCCAATCACGGGTGCCGCGCTGGAAACGCGAATACGGAATAAGGAATCATCCCAGAAATGGGTGAGTACCACGCCGGAGATCGGGCCATGACCTTTGACGGCCTCCCGGTAGGCGCGTGCCTCAACCACCGACAGCAGGTTCGTCGGCAAAAATGCCTCGTACGTGTAGTAGTGGCCTGCAGCAATCACTATCCCCATGCTGAACAAAATGACCGCAGTGGCAATTGCCCGGCCGCGACTATGCAAGACAGCCGATGCGTTCCGCCCGGTAGCGAGCAAGCCAAACGCAAGGACTAAACATATATAGTTGCAGTACAGCTCCCATTGCTGTGCATAAATCACCGCACCAGTCAGAAGCTGCTGATTGAGATCGATTAAAGGAATGCTGGCGCACGCGCCAGCAAGAGCAAGTCGCGGATCTGGCTGCCATTTGTTTCGCCGCAGGCGGCAAACCGCCCACGTCAGGGCGATCAGCGCGATGACCACCGACATTCGCAGAATTGGCAAATGCGAATGGAATATTGTTGCAGCGGCTTCGCGGCCATTTTGCCCGGCAAATACAAGGCCCAGCAAGCCGCTAGTGGCCAAGCTAGTAACGGCGAACCAAACCTTTATCGGGCGGCGAAGTGCCACAACACAATAAAGGGACAAGGCGATAAACAATATCCATGCGCTGATTGCGATCGTGATGTAGCAAAACGCAAACAATGGTGTGACCAGACACGCCCAGCGATACCGCCGCACTTCCAACGTATCGGCAAAGCGGACGAGCAAGTGCAGATAAACAAAGAAAACGATCCAGGTCGTTTGTGGTTCTGGTATGCGATAAAGGTTGAAATACGGGAACGGATCGGCGGCAAATAGCCACGGCATTCCAACCAACTTCTCCAATCGTTCAGCGAGACTGGGGGAAAAAATAATGCTGGAGTTGAGGCTGAACAGTTGGAATCCGAATACCAGGGCCAAAGCCCAGCAGGACCGCTCTATAGCTTCCCTGGTCAAATTGCCAGCTAATATCCAGGCCACCCAGAACGCCACGAGTGGAATAATCAGACCGGAAATAATGGCAATCGCATCAAAGCTCATGATGCCCAATGCCTGCATAAGATGTGCAGGGAGTTGGCTCAGTGCACGTTCTCCAAGGGAGAGCGGTCCCATTGCGGCATTGATATAAAATGGCTCGTCGTACGCCGTTTGCATCCACTGGAGAGTTCCTGTCGCCCGTGCGAATGCGATCAGCTGGGAGATCGGGCCCGCGGCGATCAGCAAAAAGACGGCAATCGTGACGTACTGACCGTAAACGGGAAGCGCACTCGGCTTCGTCGACGCCGAATTTTTAATCATGCAGCACCTTTGGCGGTGCGCCTTCCGAACGGTCCACGCGTTCCTCCTTTTGGGTGCAATGATCCCA
>Ga0070741_10002826_pt1 | contig 45184 bp, 45 predicted proteins | sample Coa_R1_4_FD_66440 | JGI IMG/M metagenome (GOLD analysis project Ga0070741, IMG submission 66440) | Surface soil microbial communities from Centralia Pennsylvania, which are recovering from an underground coalmine fire - Coalmine... | ecosystem: Environmental > Terrestrial > Soil > Unclassified ... | reverse complement strand
CTCAGTCCCCGTGTGGCTGGTCGTCCTCTCAGACCAGCTACCCGTCATCGCCTCGGTAGGCCGTTACCCCACCGACTAGCTGATAGGCCGCGGGCCCACCCCATCGTGCATTGCTGCTTTCTTCACCAGCCATGCGACCGGTGACGACATGCGGTATTAGCAGCGGTTTCCCGCTGTTATCCCCCGCGATAGGAAAGGTTGCCCACGTGTTACTCACCCGTTCGCCGCTAGGAACTTACCTCTCTTGCGAGAAGTAAGCCCTCGCTCGACTTGCATGTGTTATGCGCACCGCCAGCGTTAACCCTGAGCCAGGATCAAACTCTCCGTCCAAACGGAGGACCCAAGGATTTACCCCTGAGTCATCAGACTCTCAGAGTCTTTCCCACTCTTCAGTTGTCAAAGTGCTGGCTCCTGCGTCGACTGGTTTCGCCGGCCCGCTAGGGCGCACGAAACCTTTCCGTCGGAGGAACCCGGGAATTATACCGCCCGGACGGAGCCTTTATGCAACCCGCCCGGTCGAACACCGAGCTCGTCCAGGTGGGCCAGCAGGTCCGCTGGGTCCTCGTAGACCCGGTACGTGCCTGCTTCCGCCAGCTCTTCTTTCCCATATCCGCCCGAGAGCAAACCCACGCCGAGCGCGCCGGCGCGCCTGGCGGCGAGGATGTCCCACACGCTGTCGCCGACCACGAAGCACTCGCGGAGCGGCGCCCGGAGCGCCTTGGCCGCGGCCAGGAACAGGTCCGGGTTCGGCTTCGCGAACGGGACCTGGTCACGGGTGATGACCGGTATTCGCTTCGGCACGCCGAGCATCGCCACCAGCGGGCCGGCGGTCTCCTCGCGGCCGCTTGTCGCGATCGCCCACGGCACCTTTGTCGCGGACAGCCTGCGGAGCAGCTCACGCGCGCCGGGCAGCGGGCGGATCTCGTCAATGCGCCGGCGCATGCCCTCGGCGTGGAGCTTCTGGATCCGCTCCGCCTGCTTGCTCGAAAGGTTTCCGCCGAGCTCGCGGTCCAGCGCCCGCACGAACAGGCCGCCGCTCATGCCGATCCGGCGGTGGATCTTCCACACGGAGAGGTCGATGCCCTCCTCCGCCAGCGCGTCGCGCCACGCGAGGACGTGCTGGTAGACGCTGTCGACGAGGGTGCCGTCGAGGTCGAAGAGGAAGGCCGGGCGGGACGACTCAGGCCGCGGGGGCAAGTCCGATCAGAAGCTCCGCCGGCCGGCGAACGCGCGAGCGAGGGTGAGCTCGTCCGCGTACTCGAGGTCGCCACCCACCGGCAGGCCGTGCGCGGGGCGCGTCACCTTCGCGCCCAGCGGCGCGAGCGCGTGCTGCAGGTAGACGGCGGTCGCCTCGCCCTCGATGTCGGCGTCGGTCGCGATGATGACCTCGGCGATGCCCTCGTCGCGAACGCGATCGATCAGCTGACCGACGTGGATCTGGTCCGGCCCGACGCCGTCGATTGGCGAGATCACGCCGTGCAGGACGAAGTAGAGCCCCGAGTACTCGGCGGTGCGTTCGACCGCGAGCACGTCGAGCGCGCTCTCGACGACGCACACCACCGACTGGTCGCGCCGCGGCGACGTGCAGATCGCGCACAGCGGCCCCTCGGCGATGTTGTAACAGCGATCGCAGTAGCCGATTCGCGCCTTGAGGTCGACGATCGCCTGCGCGAGCGCCTCGGCGCGGACGCGGTCGGCGCGCAGCATGTGAAACGCGAGGCGTTGCGCCGTCTTCGGACCCACACCCGGCAGCCGCGAAAGCTCGTTGATCAGCCTCTCGAGCGGCTCGGGTACCTGCGGCACGCGCGCGTCCTTACTGCAGGAGGCCGGGAGGCAGGCCCATGCCGGCGGTCAGCGCCTGCATGCGTTTCGCCGCGTGTTCCTTCGACTTCTCGAGCGCCTCGTTGACCGCCGCGACGACGAGGTCCTGGAGAATCTCGACGTCCTCGGCCGCGCTCGGATCGATCGCGATCGACACGAGCTTCTGGGAACCGGTCATCACCGCGGTCACGGCGCCACCGCCGGCGGTCGCCTCGACGGTCTCGTTCTCGAGCTCCTGCTGCAGCTTGCCCATGCGCTCCTGCATCTGCTGCACCTGGCGAAGCATCTTCATCGGGTCTTTCATCTACTCAGCGTCCTTCACCTTCGTCACGCGGCCGTCGAAGCGGCGGACCACCTCGCGCACCAACGGATCATCCTCCGGGCTCAACGGTTTTGCTGCACGGCTCTCGGCGGGCTGCTCGCGCAGGCGGTAGTCGACCTTCACGGCGGTGCCGAGCCATTCGCGCACGTGCGGCATGAGCTGGGCAGACTGCTCCTGCGCCTTCTTGTGATGGAACCCGTAGCGGAACCACAGCACCAGCGTCCCATCTTCGACCTCCGGCTGCGCGTCGAGGTACACCGCGCGGACCGTGCGGTTCATCTTCTCGAGGACCGCGTTCCAGCCGTCGACGGGGGCAGGGGCGGGCGTCGGGCTGGGGCTGGGGGTCGGGACTGGAGTAGCTGTTTCGTCCCCTCCTGACCTCCCCGCAAGCGGGGAGGGAACGTGCGGCGCTTCCGGCTCCTCCCCGCTCCGCGGGGAGGTTGGGAGGGGACGTGCTACTTCAACCCCACCCAGCTCCACCGCGAGGCGGGCCAGGGTGGCCTCGACCAGGAACCGCGGCTCGGCGTGGCGTCGGACCTCGCCGTCCAGGTGCAGCAGCGCATCCAGCACCGAGGACAGCCGCGTCGCCGTGGCGCGGTCACCCTTCGTCACCGCCGCGACGAGCCGGTCCCGCGCGCCTTCCATCAACCCCCGCACGACCTGCCTCAGCTCCGCCCCGCCCGCGTACACGCGCTCGAGCTCCGCGAGCGCCTCCGCGGCGCGGCCGGCGAGCACGTCGTCCAGCAGGCCGTCCAGCAGCCGCGGGTCCGCGATCCCGAGCAGCGACCGCGCGGACTCGAGCGAGATCGGGCCGTCCGCCAGCGGAACCAGCTGGTCGAGCAGGCCAACCGCGTCGCGCATCGATCCCTGCGCCGTGCGCGCGATGAGGCGCATCGCCTCGGGATCGACCTGCACCTTCTCGGCCGCTGCGATGTGCGACAGGCGGGCCACGATCTGCTCTTCGCCGTGGCGGCGGAACACGAACTGCTGGCAGCGGCCGATCACCGTGAGCGGGATCTTCTGCGCGTCGGTGGTGCAGAGCACGAACACGACGTGCGGGGGCGGCTCCTCGAGGGTCTTGAGCAGTGCGTTGAACGCCGGCTCGGTGAGCATGTGCGCCTCGTCGATGATGTAGATCTTCTTCGGCCCGAGCGCCGGCGCGAGGTTCACCCTCTCGCGCAGGTCGCGGATCTCGTCGATGCCGCGGTTCGAGGCCGCGTCGATCTCGATGAGGTCGAGCGCCGCGCCGGCCGTCATCTCGACGCACGACTGGCAGCGGTTGCACGGCTCCGCGGAGTCGCGCGCGCGGCCCGTGCAGTTCACCGCCTTCGCAAGCAGGCGGGCCGCGGACGTCTTCCCCGTCCCCCGGCTGCCGCTGAACAGGTACGCGTGCGCGACGCGGCCCGACACGATCGCGCCCTGCAGTGCGCGCGACGCCGCGTCCTGTCCGACCAGGTCCGCGAACGTCTGCGACCGGTACTTGCGGTAAAGCGATTGGTACTCAGACATATCTCGATCGCGGTGGCCGCGCACCCCCGCCTCGATCGAGTTCCCCCAGCTCGCACCGCGGATCACGGCTCAGACCAGGATGGCTGCGGCACCCCCGGGCGCTCTCCTTACCGCTGCTTCCTTCCGGACCTGACGGGGTTCGGAGACCCGAGCTGCGCAGGTCCCGACCTTTCAACGCCGATCAACCGCGGCCAGGCGTGAGAGTCCTGACCTCAGCGGCGGAATTCGGTCCGGCTAAGGCGGATTGCCGGTGCAGGGTACCGCCAGCACCCCACTTAGCGCGACCGCGAATGAGTTTACGCCGCACCCGCCTCCGTGGCCGGTGCCCGGCGGGCCGCAAAGGCGAGGTGGACGAAGGTCGCGACGGCCGCGATCGGCAGCACGACCTCGGCGCCCGTGACGAGGTTGCCCGGGTCCTGGTCGAGGCCGCGCAGGAGCGCTATACCGCCCAGCAGCACGAGGTTGAGCACGGTGGACACCTGGCCGGTGAGCGTGTGCTTCAGCTCGGGCCGGCGGCCGCTCGCCAGCAGGACGCCGCCCGCGATCGCGGGCACGAAGTACCGGGCCGTCACCACGATCGCGAGCCACACCGGGAACAGTCCGCCCAGCGCCAGGCCGAAGGCGAGGGCGGCGGCGAAGACGCCGTCGACGACCGGGTCCAGCGCGCCGCCGAAGCTGGTCGGCGACTTGAACCGCCGCGCGACCGTCCCGTCGACGAGGTCGGTGAGGCCGGCCACTGCCACGACGACCGCGAGCGCGCCGTACTCGGCCCGTGCCGCGTAAATCGCGGCGGGGGTGGCGAGATATGCACGCGCGAGTGACACCTGGTTCGCCTCCCCAGGCACGAACACCCCAACGGCGGCGATCAGCACGAACCACAGCAAGGTCGGCCACGGCGCACCCGCGAGCACGGTCCAACACACGCCGAGGACGGTGTAGATCAAGCCCGCGACCACGCCGGCCGTGGTGATGCGCACGACGATCAGTGTGGCGAGGGCGAGGGTGTCGGTGCCGGCGAAGGCGATGGCGATGGGCTCGGCGGCGCATAGGCCGGCTCGCCGGGATACGGCTGCGACCCGCACCTGTACGCCGGCTCGTTCACGCCCTTGATGAAGATCTCGTTGTACGAGTCGGGAGCGGTGGGCTCGGATACAAGGCCGCCGTCGTACTTGCACACGCGGTCCGTCACGATGCCGGGCGGCACGGCCCAGGCCGCCGGCCATGGATGGCTCGCGTAGTAGGAGTCCACGAACGGCTTCCAGACGTCGATCCCGACGTTCTCGCCGAAGAGCACCGTGGTCGGGCACTGCCAGCCCGACGGCGGAAAGTTGGTCGCGAGGTACGCATAACCCGACTTGCACTGCGGGCCGGCGTCGATGTGCATGAGCGACGCGGCGACCGCGAGGTTCGGCGTGTACCCGATGAAGATCGAGCCCGTGTAGGCCTCGGTCGTGCCCGACTTGCCGGCGGCCGGCTTCGAGCCGAGGCCGCCGAGGTACAGCTTGACCGGCCCGCGCAGGAGGTCTGTCACCTGGTACGCGAGCTCCGGCGAGACGACGCGCACGCGCGGGCCGCCGGGCGCGAAGGACTCGAGGACCTGGCCGCTCGGCGCCGTCACCTTGAGCACCGCGTGCGCGCTGACGCGATACCCGCCGTTGTCGAATGCGCTGTACGCCGCGAGGTGCTCCACCATCGACAGCGGGTCGTGGCCGAGCGTGGTTGCGACGCCGGCTGGATTCTCGAGCTGCGCCGTCACGCCGAGCCGGTGCATGAAGTCCTCGACCCGCTGGCCGCCCTCGGATGCGTACGTCCAGAGCGCGGGCAGGTTGCGCGACTGCGCCAGCGCCGTGCGCAGCGTGATCCACCCCTCGTGCTTGCCGTCCCAGTCGCTGAACGTATGGCCGCCGATGGTGCTGACCTGGTCGTCGAGCAGCGACGCAGGCGTGACGAGCCCCGCCTCCAGCGCCGCGGCGTACGTGTACACCTTGAACGACGATCCGACGCCGCGCCAGCCGAGCGTGTCGACTCCGGTGAGGTTGACCTGGCCGCGGATCGCGGCGTTGTTGTAGTTGGCGCTGCCGACCATCGCGATGATCTCGCCGTCGACGGGGTTCATCACGAGCATCGCGCCAGTGTTCACGCCGCGCTTTGCGTACTTCTGGACGCCCGCCTTGACGTCGTGGTCGGCAATGGCCTGCACCGAGAGGTCGAGCGTCGTCGTGATCGTGAGCCCGCCCTCGTACAGTGCCGTCGGACCGTAGCGCTCGAGGATGTACGACTTGACGTAGTCGACGAAGTGCGCGGTCAGCGGGTTCGGCGACGGCGCTACCTTCTTACGCGCCGCGACCATCTTCGCGAGCAGGTCACTCCCGTACAGCGCATCGGCCTCGCCCGCGCTCAGGTCGCCGACCGCGACGACGCCGTCGAGCACCTGCCGCCACCGCTCCTTCGCGGCCTCCTGCTGGTCAGCGCTTCCAAACGGGTCGTAGTCGGCGGGCGCCTGGGGCAGCCCGGCCAGGAACGTCGCCTGGCCCCAGTCGAGGTCCTTGGCGTGCACGCCGAAGTACGTCTCGGACGCCGCCTCGATCCCGTACGCGCCGTTCCCGTAGTTGATGGTGTTGAGGTACAGCTCGAGGATCTGCTGCTTCGTGTAGCGGCGCTCCATCTCCTCGGCGAGGACCAGCTCGCGAAACTTCCGGCTGATCGTCTTGCTTCGCGCCTCCGCCGTGTCGAGCACGTTGTTCTTCACGACCTGCTGCGTGATGGTCGATCCGCCGAGCGTGGACGAACCGTGCGTCAGGTCGTAGGCGATCGCGATCAGCAGCCGCCGGTAGTCGACGCCCGAGTTCTCGTAGAACGTCCGGTCCTCGGTGTCGATCGTCGCGCGCTGGAGCTTCTCGTTCATCGCGCCGAGCGGAACGACCGTGCGGTTCTCGTGATAGAACGCCGCGATCAGCTTGCCGTTGCGGTCGAGGATTCGAGTCGTCTGCATCAGGCTGGCGCTCTGCAGCTGGTCGATCGAGGGCAGGTCGCCCGCGAAGTAGTCGACCACCGCGATCGCTCCGCCGGTGCCGAAGAGCCCGACGAGGCTCACCACGATCATCGCGATGAGGGCGCCCTCGACGAGCCAGCGGCGCGACGACCGGCGCGCGCGGCCGGCGCGGGCGCGCTTCGGCTGCGGCTTCGCCTTCTTCGATGCGGCCGAGGTGGCCGAGAGACGGCGCGATTCTCGCCGGCTGCGGGCGACCGGCCTTTTCAAGATGACCTCCGGGGACGTTTGGTGCGACGAGTGCTACGACCGGGCGCTCAGTCTACCAACGTGCCCCCCGGCTACCGCAGGCCGAGGCCCTCCGCGCTCTGGAAGGCGAGCCCGAGGATCGGGTTGGCGAAGAGGCTGTAGGCCGGGATCACAACGGCGAGGAGCACGGCCGCCCCGGCCGAGAAGCGCGACCAGACGGGGAGCACGATGCCGGCGCGCCGGCTCTCCTCGATCGGGTTGTACAGGTAGAGGAGGCGGATCGTCCCGACGGCCGCGGTCACGCTGAGGATGCCGCCGAGGAGGCCGGCCGCGAGCAGTTCGAACCGTCCGGCGCCGGCGAGCGCCGAGGCGACCGCGAACTCCCCGAAGAACCCCGCGAGCGGTGGCGCGCCGGCCAGGGAGAGCAGGCAGAGCGAGAGCGCGACCGCGCGGTGCGGACGTAGCGTTCCGAGGCCGGCCATCGTCGCCTCCGACGCCCCGAGGGCGCCCATGACCGCCGGGCCGGCCGTGGCCGCGATCGTCAGCGCGCCGAGAAGGAACACGGCGGAGCCCGTCCCCGCGTGGTAGTGCGTCGAGAGGCCGGCCAGGACCCACCCGGACTGGGCGGCGGCGAGGAACCCGATCCGCGCCCGCGGCGCTCGCACCGCCAGGGCCGCGGCGCCCCCGCCGATCATCGTGACCACCGCCACGACCTCGAGGAACGTTCCGAACACCGGGCCGACGGGGCCGAGCGCGGCGGTGATCTTCACCGCCGCCACCAGGGCGGCGGCGGCCGACAGGCCGGTGACGAGCGACGTGCTCAGCGGCGACGCGGGCGGCGCGAAGGCGCCGCCGCTCACCTGCAGCGGGCTGAGCGAGGCGCGGAAGGCGATCGAGCCGAACGCCAGCGCGACCGGGATCGTGAGCGGCAGGGTCGGCGCGACGCCGGTCAGCATCCGGCGCATCTCGAGCAGGTCCGCGGTGCCGGCCGTCGCGTACACGTAGGCGAGGCCGCCGAGGAGCAGCGCGCCCGCGGCGCCGCCCGCGAGCAGCAGGCGCATCGCCTGGTCAGGCCGCCGGAGCGCGAGCATGGCCAGGCCCGCCGCGGCGGTGACCTCGATGCCCGCCCAGACGCCGATGAAGTCGCCCGCGGACGCGGTGACCATGACGCCGAACGCGGCGAGCATCGGCATCGCGAGCGAGAACGAGAGCGAGTCCTCGACCGGCCAGTCCGCCGCCGCCACGGCGATCGCGGTCGCGAGGAGCGCGGACGCCTTCGCGAACAGCGCAAAGCGGTCCTGCACGAGGCCTCCGTTGTAGTACGAGCCCACCGTCGCGCCCGCCCACAGCTCGACGCCGAGCGCGACGAGAAGGATCGCCGCGACGAACCACGGCAGTCGAGTGCGCATGCGGCGGTGGAAGGCGGGCCGAAAGCGCGCGTTGAGGAGCACGATCGCGGCCCCGGCGACGACGATCACCTCGGGCAGGAAGGTCAGCGCCCTCATGGCGTGGTGGTCCCCGTGTACGGCGCCGCGATCTCCGGGATGTCGGCGACCATCACGTTCATGATCCCGGGGTCGAACAGCGGGACATCAGTCCCCGGGATCTTCGGTCCGCCCGGGACGATGCCGACCCAGAGCAGCGCGCCCGCGAGCAGCGCGAGATACCACGTCTCGCTGAGCGACGTGTCGGATACCGCCGGGGCGTCCGGGTTCGGCCGCCCGAACATCACGCGCTGCAGCAGCACCGCGAGCGAGATCGCGACGAGCGCGAGACCCAGCGCGATGCCGAAGGCGCCGACCGGCTGGGTCTTGAACGCTCCGAAGAACGTCATCTCGTTCGACGTGAACGTGGCCATGAGCGGCACGCCGAGCACGCCAAGCGCCGCGAGCACGGTCAGCCACGCGAGCTTCGGCATGCGCGGCGCGAGCCCGCTCAGCACCGCCACGGCGCGGGTCTGCGCCCGGTCGGACACGGTGTGGAACGCGCCCGCGATCAACGCCGCCGCCATGCCGCCCGTGAAGAGCGATAGCACTGCGCCCGCGATCCCCAGCGGCGTGAGCGCCGCGAGGCCGAACACGGTGATCGCACCCGGCACCAGCGCGAGGTACCCGCCGGCGTGGCGGATGTCGGCGGTGCGCATCGCGGCCACGGCCGCATAGATCACGGTGACCACGGCGATCCCCGCGATCAGCGGTGACAGCACTCGCGCTCCGTCGGGTTCGGCCGCAACCAGCACCCGCATGAGGACGTACGCACCGAGCCGCGTCGCGCTGCCCGCGATCAGGACGATCACGCCGATCGGCGCCTCCGCGTACACGTCGCGGACCCAGCCGTGAAACGGGAAGAGCGGCAGCCGAGTCGCCGCCGCGACGATGAGCGCCAGCGCGACGATGACCTGCGTGCGCGGAGCGAGCGCCGACTTGAGGGCGACGTCCATGTCGAAGCTCGTCCCGCCGGAGCCGGCGTAGATCGCCATCACGGCAAGCAGCAGCGCTGCGACTCCGACGCCCCAGTACCCGGTGAGGCGCCACGCGGCCGCCTCGCGGCGTGGTCCTCCCCACCCGAGGATCAGCAGCGCGATCGGGATGATGGCCGCCGCCCAGAAGAGCGTCAGCACGAACAGGTCGTGCGACGCGACCGCGCCGGTCACGCACGTCTGCGCCAGGAGCAGCAGTGCGAAGTACGAGCGCACGCGTTCGCGCACGCCTGCGGACGCGAGCACGGCGATGATGCCGATCAACCCCGAAAGGATCAGGAGGACCATCGAAGGTCCGTCCACGCCGAGGTGATAGATCGCGCCGATCTGCGGCAGCCACGGGATCTTCTCCTCGTACTGCACGTTCGGCAGGAACGATTCGAACTGGTTGTAGGCGATGAACATCACGAACATCAGGAGCAGGTTCGTGAAGAACGCGACCTGCCTGATCACGGTGTCGTAGCGGCCACGCGGATTCGGGATCACGGCGATCACCAGGGCGACGACGGCGGGTATCCAGATGCAGATGCTCAGCAGGTACGACGCCGTGAAGAGGCCTGCCCCAGGAATGGGCGCCGGCGAAGGCGTCGCGGCCGAGAAGCCGTGTAGCGCGGCCGCGATCACCGGAGCACCCCGGGCGTGAGCAGCCCGACGAGAAGCGCGAGTAGCAGCGTCATCACGATGAGGACCGGAAGCGCCGGAGCGCGCGTCGCCGACGACGCGAGCATCCCGGAGAAGATCGACATCCGGCCGACGGCGCCGTCACCGGCGAGGAACAGCTCCCCGGTGCGGTCAGCGATGCGCGCCGACGGTGCGAGGATGAACCGGTCGAGCGCCGCCGACCCACGGAGCATGCCGGTGTCGACCGCCCCCGACAACCAGACCGCCGCGCGCAGCGCGCCGTCGCGGCTCCACGAATAGCTCAGCACCGCGCCGGCGGCGCCGAGCACCGCGACGACGCCCCAGATGGCGTAGGCCGCGGGATGCGCGTACTGGTGCTTGCCACCGTCGAGGACTCCGAGCCACCCGGTGGTCAGCGCCGCGGCGCCCAGGACGAGCGCGGCAAGCACCAGCAGGTACGGATAGCTGAGCGCCGGCCGCGGCGCCTCGCGGACGCGGTCGGGGTCGAACGCGCGCCGCCGTCGGAGCGTGCCGAAGCCGGTCGACATGTACACGCGGAACGACGCGAGGACGGCAAGGAAGAGGGCGTCGCCGAGCACGAAGCCGAAGCGCGAACGGGTGTCGACCGCGATCGCGAGCGCGCCGATGGTGCTGAGGGCGAGCGCGACGCTCACGCCGAGCAGCACCAGCGAGCTGGCGCGCATGCGGCGCCATGCGTCCGCCATGTCGCGAAGGTCCTCCGAGCGGATCGCGTTGGAGATCGCCGTCGCGGCGAGGACGGCGGCGGCGCGAGCCGGCGCTGCCGCCAGGACGACGGCCACCCCAGCGACCGCGAACGTGAAGGCCGGGAACTGAAAGCCGTGGATCGCGATCGCGGCGCCGATCGCCGCCACGCCTGACCCGGCCAGCGCCAGGGCGCGGCGCGGCTCCATCGCGAACAACGACACCGCGCCTGCGACGACCGCCGAGACTGCGCACGCGATGACGATGTCCTTCATCGCCTGCTGGCTCGATGCGGGGAAGGTCGGCAGGACCCGGTAGAGGACCGTGATGGCGAGGACCGGCCACACCGACTGCGCGATCGCGGACGCCGCGGGCGGCGCCGTCGTCACCGTGCCCGTGATCCACGAATGCAGCGGCCACATGGCCAGGCGCCCGGCGACGCCGACGAATAGAAGGACGGAGGCGACCACGAGCTGGCGGACCGTCGACCCCGCCGTGGTGTACAGGATCGGGATGAGGTCGGCGAGGTTGTTCTTGCCATAGCGCGAATAGAGAACGGCGATGCCGCACAGGAGGAAGAGGTCGGTGAGGAACGGCAGCGCCAGCGCGATCCGGCCGCCTCGCGCCGCGTCGTCGACGCCCCAGCGATGCGCGAGCATCAGGTACGTCGCGCCGCCGGTGATCGCCCAGAACGCGAAGAGGCCGGCGAGGTCGGTGGTCAGAAGCGTCCCGATCGCGCCGAACAGGAAGACGCTGATCAACGCCTGCAGGCGAACGAGCCCGGGCTCGTTGCGACCCATGATCCGGTTCCACAGCGTCACGAGGATCACGCACGCCTCGACGACGAGCAGAGCCATGACGGTGAGGCGGTCGACATGCAGGATGATGTCGATCTCGAAGTTCTGAAAGTTGGTCGGCCCGCTGAACGCGAGGTTCGTCTGGAAGTAGACGAAGGACTCGTTGAAAGGCGTGTGCCGGCCCCAGACGCCCCACGCGACCAGCACCGTCGCGGCGAGCGAGAGTAGGGCGCCCAGCAGTGCTGTGTTGGTGGAGCCGCGCCGGGTGCGAACGCTCGACACCGCGATGATGAACGCGGCGAGCGGCGCTATGAGGATCAGCGGGACGGCCCAGCCAAGCGTCGACGCGGGGTCGAAGTGAAAGCCGCCGGGAGCGCGTGGCCCGGAGGCTGCGCCGGATGCCGCGGCGAGGATGTGGCCCGCGCCCATCAGCAGGGCGCTCAGCGAGAAGCCTCCTGGCGCGCCGCCGCCGCCGCAACGCGCGCGGCGCGGCCCGCGATGCCTGCGCCCAGCGCAACGAGCGCGAGCGCGGCGACGGCGGCGAGCACCGCCGCCTCCTGTCCGAACGGCGGCCCCGACACGCTCACGACAATCGGCGAAGGCGTGTGCACCGCCGCGCTCGCGCGCGCCGCGAAGCGCGTCACGCCGACGAGCGCGACACCCGCGCCTCCCAGCATCAGGGGGATGCCGGCGACCGCCGCCATGGCGTCGCGCCGCCACGTGGCCGCGAACGCTCCGGCTGCGAGCAGCGCGGCGGCCACGAAGAAGACGGACACCAGGCTCACCGAGGGCACGTCAGCGTTCTCCCCTCTCGCGAAGCCGCCACGTGACGGTAAGCGCGGCGAGCGCGATCAGGCACAGCACGGCGACGGCGTCGGTCGCGACCGCGTCATGCGCGAAGAGCAGCCGTCCGACGGCCGCGGTCCCGAGGGCGCCGCCGTTGAAGGTGACGTGCGAGAAGCTTCCGCGGTACGCCGCGTACGCGAGGCCAAGCAGCAGCGCGCCCGCCGCGACCGCGCCGAGCTGTCGCCAGCCGAAGGTGGTCGTGAAATCGAACGATCGGTAGTCGTGCCTGGCGATCAGCGCGGCGCAGCCGGCGAACGTGAGCACGACCACGCCCGCGGCAAAGCCGGCGGAGAGCGCCAGGTCGATGCCGCCGATGCCCACCCCGGCGACGAACAGCGCAAGCGCGCGCGTGCCGCGGCCCGGAAGGACGGCGACGAGGAGCGCGGCCACCACCGCGACGGCGGCGGACGCGTAAAAGCCAACCGAGTGGAGAGAATCCATCGCGATCAGTAACCCGCTTCCGGTCTAGTCGCCCGGAGCGCCGGTTCCAGGGCGAAAAGCATACAGAAGCCCTGTTGCGGCCACGGCGAGCAGCGCGACGGCAGACGCGACGCCGCCGGGCGTGGGTTTGACATATACCGCCGCGAACAAGTACGCGGCGAGGAGCGCGAGGAGTGCGAGGCTCAGCCAGACGGCGGCCGTCCGGACGAGCTCGTACCGCGCGAGCCATCGCGACAATTGGGTCATGGCGGCAGTATCGCAGTTAGCCGAATTCGCACGCAGCTTCAGGCAGCCGCCCGCGCCGGGCATCGAAGTCATCGACACGCCCCGGTGCCTGATCCAGGTCATGGAGGACTTCCCGATCCCGGGGCCCAACAACGTCAGCTGGATCCGCTGCGCGCCGGACGAGGTCGACGGCCTGGTCCGCGATACGCGCGCGGCGTTCGCCGCGAGGAAGCTCCATTTCGCGTGGATCCTCGACCCGGACGCCGAGCCGCCCGACCTCGCGGAGCGCCTCGCCGCGCACGGCGCCCGTCCGGACCCGCACGGCGAGGAGGCGACCGCGATGATCCTGCCGGCGGAGGCCGTGGTCGACGCGCCGGACGTGCCCGGCCTGGAGATCGGCGACGGGCTCGAGAGCTTCGAAGCGTTCCGGGACGCCGAGTGGGCGGCCGACGAGGCCTTCGCAGGCACGGAGTTCGGGTGGCCGTCGTTTCTCGACGCGGGGCGGCGCCGCCGCTTCGCGAACAGCCGCGCGACCCCGAACAAGCGGTTGCTCCTCGCGATCATCGACGGCGAGCCCGCGGGATCCGCCTCGTTGACCCTGTACCCGCCTGGCGGGGCGATCATGAACGGCGGCGCCGTGCGCCCGAAGTTTCGGGGCCGCGGCGTCTACCGCGCGATGGTGGCCGCCCGGCTGGAGATGATCCGCGCCGCCGGTGCGGCCGGCGCGGTCGTCTGGGGCGGCGATATGTCGCGGCCGATCCTCGAGACGCTGGGCTTCCAGCCCGTTGGATGGCGAAGGTTCTACCTGGACGGGTAGTCGCGAACGGCCGGGAAAGCTCTGGCTCGCCCGGCCGTCGCCGATTCGTCAGGCCGGCGAGCCGGCCAGGTACGAGGACTCCGAAACCACCGAGCAGAGAAACACGATGCCCGTGTCCACCTCGGTGATCGCGCCCGACGCCTTGGCGGCGTCCAGGTCGCTGAGCATCGTGATGTGGTGCACGGCTGCGGTCGAGGTGAAGAGCTCGACGTAGACGTGCCACGGCGCGTTGAAATCGCCGCCGGTCTTCGCCACGCCGACCAGGTGGTCGTGGCCCGGGATGGCGTTCGGGTCGGGATAGACGCTCGGCACGGTCGACGCGGCGACCCCGGCGATGGCGCCGTCGTGGTCCGGGCAGTTCCCGGGCACGCCCATGCAGTTGAACGTGCCCGGCGTTCCGGCCGGGTACACGATCAGGTACAGCGGGGCGACCGAGTGCGGGTTCACCTTCTGGATGACGTTCGTCGGCCCGAGCGGCGCCAGGTGACCGGGCGTCGACAGGTAGATGAGGCCGCCGGTCATGTCGTCGTACGCGGGCTCCACCGACGTGTTGCCGTGGACGCGCTCGCCGCTCGGCAGCGATCCGGCCGCTGCCCCGAGCGGGACGACGCACGCGACCACGAGCGCACCGACGACGATCGACCGCACTCGCAGGATCGAGCTCAGCATCGAGGCCCGCCTCACTTGTAGAAGTAGGGGTCGAGGACGCTGACCGGCGTGATCGTGTCGGCCGGGATCTGGTTCAGCTTCGCGGCCTGCCGGATCGCCTCCGGGTTGGGTGCGTCGTAGATGCAGAAGGTCTTCTTGTGGTCCTGCGTGACGTACGAGTGCACCCACGTGACTCCGAGCTCCGCGTTGGTTCCGACGACCGACATGCAGGCCTCGACGCCCTTGTCCGAGATGGGGATCTCGAGACCGTCCGGAAACGTTCGCTCCACCATGAATCGCGCCAACTGAGAAACCTCCTTGCGTTGTGCGGCCCCTTCAGCCGCCTGCAAGCAAGCTAGGTCTGGATCGCGGCGCCTACATCCGTGAAAAGGCGCATGCGGTGCTCACGACGAGTGCTCATTTTTCGCGACCCATCCGGCGACCTGGACGCGGGAGTCGAAGCCGAGCTTGTCGAGGATGTGGTGGACGTGGTTGTCGACGGTGCGCTCGGAGACGAAGAGCCGGCCGGCGATCTCGCGGTTGCTCAGCCCGCCGGCGAGGAGCTGCGCCACCTCCCGCTCGCGCCGGCTCAACGCGACCGCGGGCTGCGCCGCCGTCAGGACCGCGTGCGGCTCCGGGCCGGCCGCGTACACGGCCCACTGGCCGGGCAGGCCCGGGAACTCGCGAACGCCGCGTTCCGCGAACTCAAGGCCCGAGCCGACGACGAGGTCCTTCACCGTGCCCGACACGAGGACCTCGCCGGGCCTGGCGGCGTTCATCACTCCAGATGCGACGCTCAGCGCCACCCCGCGAGGACCAGCGCCGCCGACCTCGCACTCTCCGGCATGGATGCCGCCGCGGATGCGCAGTCCCATGTCGAGCAGGCGATCCCTGATCTCGATGCCGCACCGGATGGCGCGGGCGGTTCCGTCGAACACCGCGGTCACGCCGTTGGCGCCGGACTCGATCTCCCGGCCCGAGTAGCGCGCCAGCTCCTCGCGCACGACCGTGTGGTGGCGTTCGACCAGGTCGTTCCACTGGCGGTCCCCGAGCCACACAGCGTGCGCGCCCGCCTGGGTCACGTTCGTGCAGAGCACGGTCGCGAGCATCGTCTGCGGCGACCGCACCGCCCGGGCGCCGGTGACGAGCTCCTCGATCTCTCCCAGGACGACGTCGGCATCGCCGAAGTACGGCCAGTGATCGTCCGATTCGAGCTCGAGCAGCCGCGCGTTCGGGATGTGCTCCGCGAGATAGCGACCGGCCTCGATTGGAGCGATGCGGTCACCCTTCGCGTGGATCACCAGGGTTGGGACCCGGATCGCCGGCAGCGCGCCGCGGATGTCGATGAGCCCGTTCATACCGAGGAGGTCGGCAGCGTCGCCGGGACTGGCGCTCATCTGGGTGAACGTCGCCCACCAGCGGGCGACCTCGGGGTTGTCCACCTGGCTTGGGGCGTAGCCGGTCGTGTCGATCACCTGGCCCCACGTGTCGCGGACGCGTTGCAGGCCCGCCTCGTATGTCTCCGGCGTCCTCGACCACGGCGCCGGCCACGGGTATCCGGGGCGCGGGAGGGACGAGGCGTAGCTGCCGTCGATGATGAGGGCGACCGTCCGCTCGGGATACGTGGCGGCGAACAGCGCCGACATCACGCCGCCCTCGGAGATCCCGAGCACTGCCGCTCTCTCCGACCCCGCGGCGTCCATCACGGCGCGGACGTCGTCCATGCGCTGCTCGAGCGTCGGCAGCGGGTGCACCCGGTCCGACATGCCGCAGCCGCGCTTGTCGAAGAGGATCAACCGTGAGAACGAGGCCAGGCGCTTCAGGAAGGAAGCCAGGGCCGGGAGCTCCCACACGTATTTGAGGTGCGAGACCCATCCGAGTACGAGCACCAGGTCGACAGGCCCGTCGCCGACGACCTGGTAGGCGATGTTCACGTCGCCGCTGCGCGCGTACTTCGCCCCGGTGAACACTCTCGAGGCAGTCTAGGCCAGGGATTCCACCCACGCCCGGTGGAGCGACCCGTAGCGGCCGGCTTCCGTGCGCAGCCGAGCCGGCGGGCCGTCCTCGACGATCCGCCCGCCGTCGATGACGACGACGCGGTCCGCGATCTCGACCGTGGACAGGCGGTGGGCGATGATCACAGCGGTCCGGCCGCGCAGCAGCGTCCGCAGAGCGCGCTGCACGAGCCGCTCCGACGGCAGGTCGAGGGACGACGTGGCCTCGTCGAGGATCAGCACACGCGGGTCGGCGAGGAATGCGCGGGCGAAGGCGACGAGCTGCCGCTGCCCGGAGGACAGCCTCACGCCCCGCCGGCGGACGTCGGTCTCGTAGCCGTTCGGGAGCGCGTCGATGAACGAGTCCGCGCCCACCGCGTGGGCGGCCGCGATCATCTCCTCGCGCGTCGCGCTCGGCCTGCCGAACATGAGGTTGTCGCCGACGGTGCCGGAGAACAGGAAGCTCTCCTGCGTGACCGTGACGATCGAGCGTCGCAATTCGCTCGTCGCGATCGAGCGCTCGTCGACGCCGTCCAGCGTGACGCGGCCCTCGGTCGGGTCGTAGAACCGCGCAATGAGCCGCGCGATCGTGGTCTTCCCCGCTCCCGTCTCGCCGACCAGCGCGACGATCTGCCCCGCGGGTATCGAGAGGTTCACGTCGTGCAGCACCGCCCGCTCGCGGTACGCGAAGGTGACGTTCTCGAGCGCGACCGCTCCGCGCACGTCGCCCATCCGCACCGGCGCCCCAGCCTCCGGCACGGTCGGCATCTCCTCGATGACTCCAGCCAGCTTCTCGAGCGCGGCGCCCGCGGCCTGGAACACGTTGTAGAACTGCGACAGGTCCTGCATCGGCTCGAAGAACTGGCGCAGGTAGAGGACGAACGCCGCGAGCACGCCGAGCGTGAGCTGACCCTGCACCAGCAGGTAGCCGCCGGCGAGCAGCACGGTCGCGGTCGTGAGCCGGCCGAGGAGCGCGATGCCCGGGCCGAACGTCGACGCGAGGCGGTTCGACCAGATGTTGGCGTCGCGGTAGCGACCGTTGACGTTCTCAAAGATCTCCTGGTTCCGGGGTTCGCGCCGGAAGGCCTGCACCGCGCGGATGCCACCGAGGGACTCGACGTACTGCACGATCACGAGCACGATCGCCCTGCGGACTGCGCGGTAGGAGCGCGCGGAGTTGTGGCGGAACCACCACGTCAGCGCAAGCACCAGCGGCATCGCGACCAGCGCCACGATGCCTAGGCGCGCGTCGAGGCGGATCAGGATCACGGTGATCGCGACCACCGAGATGATCGAGGTGACGACCGACGTGAGGCCGGTGGCGAGCAGCTCGTTGAGCGCGTCGACGTCGGACGTAAGGCGGGAGATGATGCGGCCGGACGTGTATCGCTCATAGAACGAGATCGACAGCTCCTGGACATGGGCGAAGAGGAGCGTCCGCAGGTCGAGCAGGGCGCTCTGGCCGATACGCCCGGACAGCCGGAGAAACACGAACTGGCCGCCGGCGTTGAGGGCGAGCGCCGCGATGAGCGCGAGCCCGGCGGCCGCGAGCGCGCGCAGGTCGCGCCGCTCGACGCCGGCGTCGATGCCGACGCCGACGAGGTACGGAATCGACAGGTAGGCCGCGGAGCGGATGCAGATCAGGACCGCTGCGAGCGCGATGAGGCCGCGGTACGGGCGCGCGAGCCGGCCGAGCAGCTTGCGGCTGCGCTGCCTCAGGAGGCCTGCGACGCTTGCCGAGAACTCGTCGACCTCCTCGGCCGCGACGCCGCGCCAGCGGTCGGCGGTGCTGATCACGCTCATGCGGTCACCATCGCGTCCTCGTACTCCTGCGAGAGCAGCGCCCGGTACAGGTCGTTCGCGTGCATGAGCTCGGTGTGCCTGCCCGTGGCGACCACGCGCCCGCCGTCGACGAGCGCCACGCGGTCGGCAAGCGCGAGCGTCGACGGCCGGTGCACGACCAGGAGCGCGGTCACGCCCTCGAGCACGTTCGCGAGCGCCTGCTCGATCACCGCCTCGGTGTGCACGTCGACGGACGACAGCGGATCGTCGAGGACGAGCACCGGCGGGCGGCCCAGCACCGCTCGCGCGAGCGCAAGGCGCTGCCGCTGGCCCCCGGACAGCGTGTAGCCCTGCTCGCCGACGCGGGTCTCGAGGCCCCACGGCAGGTCGTACACGAACGTCGCCTGCGCGACCTCGAGGGCGCGCCGCAGCTCGTCGTCCGGCACGGAGGATCGGCCCATCGCGAGGTTCTCGTAGACGGAGGCCGAGAAGAGGATCGGGTCCTCGAACGCGGTCCCGATGTGGGAGCGAAGCGAGCGCAGTTGCAGGTCGCGGACGTCCACCCCGTCGAGCAGCACCTCGCCCTCCGCGACGTCGTAGAGGCGCGGCACGAGGTAGGCGAGCGTCGTCTTGCCCGAGCCGGTGCGTCCGACGATGCCGACGGTCTCACCCGGCTCGATCGTCAGGTCCAGTCCGCGCAGGATCCACTCCTCGGAGCTCGGGTACCGAAAGCCGACGTTGCGGAACTCGATGCGACAGCGCGCGACGTCGAGCGGGCGCGCGCCCTCCCGATCGGCGATCTCGGGGCGCGAATCGAGAACCTCGTTCAGGCGCTCGGACGCGGTCTGGCACTCCTCGCTCATCGACAGCACCCAGCCGATCGCGTCCATCGGCCACGTGAGCATGAACACGTAGTTCATGAAGGCGATGAGCCCGCCCGCGGTCAGCGTCCCGTGGATCACGTTGTAGCCGCCGAGGAGGAGCACGACCGCCAGCGAGAGGTTCGGCAGCAGCGTCAGCTGCGTCCAGATCTTCGCCCGCTCGGTGATGCCCTCGAGGTTCGTCTGCCGAAGCAGCCGCGCCTGCGCGTCGAAGCGCTCCTGCATCAAGGGCATCCGGCCGAAGGCCTTGATGATGCGGACGCCCGTCGCCATCTCTTCGATGATCGTGGTGAGGTCGCCCTGCTGGTCCTGCACGCGCCGCGCGAGGACCTTGTACTTGTCGTGGAACTTGTTGCTGAAGTAGACGATCGGCAGCATGCAGATGACGACCGCCACCGCGAGCTCGGCGTCGAGCTGCGCCATCAACACGAAGACGACGGCGAAGGTGACGACCGTTTGCATGAACCAGATGAGCCCGAAGCTCACGAACCGGCGCACCGTCGCAATGTCGGCGATTGCGCGCGACAGCAGCTGGCCCGACTGCCAGTTGTCGTGGAACGACACCTGCAGGCCCTGGAGGTGCGCGTAGAAGTCGTTGCGCAGGTCGGTCTCCATGCGCAGCGACGCGATGCCGGAGAAGTTCCGGCGCATGAAGATCATCGCGAACTCGAGCAGCCCGATCACAACCAGCACCGCGCTCGTCTGCACGAGCTGCGTGAGGTTGTGATGCGAGATGGGCCCGTCGATGATGTACTGGATCACCTTCGGGATCGCAGCGGCCATGGCGAGACTGCCCAGCTGAGCGAGGCCGAAGACGATCACCAGGCCGGTGTACGGGCGCAGGTACGGCAGGTACCGGCGCAGCGCTACGAGACCCACGGAAGCGCGAGTTTACGCGCCTCTCAGTTCTTCGAAGAGGTCCCGAGCAAACGTGCGAGGCGCGCGCTCAACCGGCGGTCGCGCTCGTCGCCCATCGCGAGCTCCCGGACGAGCTCGAACAGGGCGTTGCCGTCGACGAGGATCAGCGAGTGCGACTTCGCAAAGCGGCGCGCCTCGTCGGTGAAGTCGCCGTCCGTGACCATGAGCGCGCCGTCGGCGCGGTTGCGCAGCGCGACGATCGCCAGCTCGCGCAGCGGCTCCGTCGAGATCTGGTTCATGCCCCGGAGCTGGCAGTTGACGATCAGCCGTCCGCGGGCGGCGTGGGTGACCTCCAGGTCGATGACGTCGGCGTCCGGCCCCTCGGGGTCGAAGACGTCGTGGCCGTGCCGGCGGAAGATGTCGGCGACCAGGGACCGGTAGCCGTCCCACGACAGCTCGCGGATCGAGCTGAGGACGCGTTCGGCCTCGGCCACCGGCCCCCGGCCGGATCTTCCGTTCCACCCCCAACGGAACATCCCGGGCTACAACGCGCCAAAGGGCGAATTCTTGCCGCCGCCGGGCCCAGGTCAGGCCCGGCTCCAGGCCTCGTTCGTGATCGCCGTGAGGACGTGGTCCTCCCAGCGGCCGTTGATCAGCAGGTACGCGGGCGCGAGGCCCTCGACCCGGAAGCCGCACCGCTTGAGGACCGCGGCGCTGCGCTCGTTGCGCGGCATGTAGTTGGCGGCCACGCGGTGCAGCCCCCACTCGCCGAAGGCGAAACCGACCATCGCCAGCACCGCCTCGGTCATGAAGCCGTGGCCCTGCGCGGCCTCGGCGAGGTTGTAGCCGAGGATCGACGACTGGAACGCGCCGCGGAAGACCTGGGTCAGGTTGATGTTGCCGATCACGTCGCCGGCTCCGTCGCGCGCGAACATGAACGCCCGGAACGACTCGCCGTAGGTCATCTCGCGGCGCCGCTGCGCGACCTGCTCGTACCATGCGGCCGCCTCGAACATCTCGGGCTCGAACGCCGGCGAGTAAGGACGGAGGTGCTCGAGGTTGCGGCGGTAGTAGTCGATTACCTGTGGCACGTCGGCCGCCTCCGGCAGGCGGATGACGAGCCGCTCGGTCTCGATCACGCCCGCGCGGAGTCGGCGATCACGCCGCCGCCGAGGACCCTGGTCCCGTCGTAGAGCACGGCCGACTGGCCGGGCGCCGCGCCGAAGAAGGGCTCGTCGAGAAGAAGCCTCCCGTCCTCGAGCACCGCGCCGACGGCTCGCGAGTGGTAGCGCAGCCGCACCGTGCAGCGCACTCGCCGCGGCGGGTCGGCCTCGATGAACGTCAGGTCTCGCAGCGCGACCTCGGTCGTCGCGAGGTCCTTGCGCCGGCCGACCACGAGCCGGTTGGACGGCGCGTCGATGCGGGTGACGTACCACGGGCCGGCCTCGCTCAGCGACCCGAATCCCGCGCGCTGTCCGACCGTGTACAGCGCCGTGCCGCGATGGCTCCCCAGCTCACGCCCGTCGCCGTCGACGACGGCGCCCGCAGACACCGGCAGCCGGCGCTCGAGGTACTCGGCCGTCTGGCCGCGCGGGATGAAGCAGATCTCCTGGCTCTCAGGCTTCGCGGCGACGGGCAGCTCGAACTCGCGCGCGTGCTCGCGCACCTCGGCCTTGGTCATGCCGCCGAGCGGGAAGACGATGTGCTGGAGGCGCGCCTGGTCGAGGTGGTAGAGCATGTACGACTGGTCCTTCGCGGGGTCGACGGCCTCGTGCAGCTCAGGCCCGTTCGGGCCGGCCAGGATCCGCGCGTAGTGGCCGGTCGCAAGCCGGTCGAACCCTAGGTCGAGCACGCGCCCGAGCATCAGGTCGAACCGCACGAAGGCGTTGCAGCGCACGCACGGGTTCGGCGTTCGGCCCTCGAGGTAGTCGCGGTGGAACGGCTCGATCACCCGCTCGCCGAACTCGCGCTCGAGGTTCCAGCAGTAATAAGGAATGCCAAGGATCGCGGCCACGCGGCGCGCGTCCTCGACCGCCGAGAGCGAGCAGCAGCCTCCGTGGCGCGCCGATTCCTCGAGGTCCTCGCGCGGCCACTGTTGGAGCGTGATGCCGACCACGTCGTGCCCCTGCGCCTGGAGAAGTGCGGTCGCAACCGACGAGTCAACGCCTCCCGACATCGCCACGGCGATCCTCATGCGCGGTTCTCGACGATGTGCTGCGCTACCAACTGGGCGTCCTCATTTACACCGTAGAGGGTTGCCGACTGCGACTTGCGCTGGAAGTGGACGCCCATGAAGTACAGGCCGTCGACCGCGGTGCGGCCCTCTGTCTGCACCGGGAAGCCCATCTCGTCGAAGACCGGGACGCGGATCCAGTCGTAGGCCGGCCGGTAACCGCTAGTCCAGATGACGGTCTGGATGCCCTCGCGCTCGAGGTCGATCGCCGCGCGTCCCTCGATCGTCAACGGAGGAGGCAGCGTCCAGGGGTCCGCGAGCCCTCGCTTCACGCAGAGCGCGTCCACCCACTTCTTCAGCATCGCCGCCAGCGCGTCGCCGGCCGCGATCGTCGCGCTCACGTCCGGGCCGAAGTGCACCGTGCCATCCTCGGCGCCCGCGAAGCGGTCGACCAGCTCGACGCCCATGTCATGGAGCGTCCGGTAGTGAAGATCGTGGCCGCCGTCGCGACCGCTGGCCTGCGGGTTCCCGAGCAGTCGCGCGGCCGGCGAAGGCAGGTCGGCCATCGTGCGGTGCGCGAAACCTGTCTCCAGCAGCCACCACACCAGGTCGTGGCCTCCGAAGCGGCGCGGCGCCCAGATGCAGTGCCCGCACGACAGCACGACCTTGCGGCCCGCGTGGTGCAGCTCCTCGGCCAGTTGGCAGCCCGTCTGGCCGCTCCCGACGACGAGGACTCCGCCCTCCGGCAGCGCCGATGGGTTGCGGTAGTTCTCAGCCAGGAGCTGCGTGACGCCGGCCGGGAAGTTGCGCGCGCCGGGCGGCAGGTGCGCCCGCTGGTAGCCGCCGGACGCGACGACGACCGTCCTCGCGTGCATCGTGCCCGCGTCCGTCTGCAGCTCGAACCGGTCGCCGTCGGCCGCGAGCGATCTGACCGCGCACCCGGTGCGAACCGGCGCGCGAAAGCCGCCGGCCCAGGTCTCGATGTGCTCGACGAGCCTGTCGCGCAGCATGAAGCCCTCGGGGTCGGGGCCGGAGTACCGGCCGGCGCCCGGCAGCATGACGGACCAGTTCGGCGTCACCAGGGAGAAGGAGTCCCAGCGGCGGGATCGCCACGTCTCGGCGACGCGGCCCGCCTCGAGGATCACGTGGTCGACGCCCGCCTGGGTTAGATACCAGCTGGTCGAGAGCCCGGCCTGTCCGCCGCCGACGATCGCGACGTTGACCTGCTCGGTCACCGGCTCACTCGACGATGTCGCCCTCGGCCGGCTCGACGATGACGCCGCGCGACTCGAGATAGGCGACGCCCCGCTCGAGCTCGTCCGGCTCGCCCGTGACCTCGAGCAGGACCCAGCCCTCGTCGCGCGTCACGTCGGCTCGCCGGATGTTGGTCACCAGCTCGAACTGCTTGCCGAGCTGGTAGATCACGGGCTCCTTGACGAGCGCGGACTCGAAGATCAGCTTCAGCCGGCGGCGCGCCATTACGGCGCGAAGTTTAGAGGCAGCCTCCGGCTACGGCCGGCACGATCGAGATCTCGTCCTTGTCCCCCACCTGGGCCTTCAGGCCCGATCCGAGGCGGACGTCCTCGTCGTTCAGGTACACGTTCACGAACTGGCGAAGCTCGCCCTTCTCGTCCAGGAGGCGGTCGCGGAAGCCCGGGTAGCGCGCGTCGAGCGCGTCGATCGCGCTCTCGAGGTCGCGCGCGCCGACCTCGACGGTGATCTCACCGTTGGAGAGCCTGCGTAGCGGTCCGGGGATTCGGAAATGGGCCATGGCTTAGATCTGCACCTTTTCGCGAAACGATTTCATCGTCGGTTCTATTTCAACCCGCCGGCCGTGGCCGTTGCGCGACGCGAGCACGTCGGCGGTCTTGAGGCCGTGCCCCGTGACGTATGCGACGACCGTCTCGTCGCCGCGCCAGCGACCCGCGCGCGCGAGCTTCGACAGGACCCCGATGGTCACGCCGCCCGCCGTCTCGGTGAAGATGCCCTCCGTCCGCGCCAGCAGCCGGATCGCGTCGACGATCTCGTCCTCGGTCACGGCCTCGACGGTCCCGCCCGTCTCGCGCGCGATCCGGTTGACGTAGATCCCGTCCGACGGGTTCCCGATCGCGATCGAGCGCGCGATCGTGTTCGGCTTCACCGGCATGACGCGCTCGGGCTGGTCCGAATGGAACGCGTTGTACACCGGCGCACAGCCGAGCGCCTGCGCACCCGTGAGCGCCGGCGAGCGGTCCTCGCGCACGAGGCCGAAGTCGATCAGCTCGCGCACCGCCTGGCGGTGGCGGACGAACTGGCAGCCACTGGCGACCGGGATGATGATCTCGTCCGGGAGCTTCCAGCCCAGCTGCTCGGCCGTCTCGAACGTCAGCGTCTTCGAGCCCTCCGCGTAGAAGGGCCGGATGTTGATGTTGCAGAACGCCCACGGCGTCGACTCGAGCAGCTGGCTGCAGAGCCGGTTGACGTCGTCGTAGTTGCCGTTGACGACGACGAGGTTCGGGTCGAAGACGCCGATGCTCACGACCTTCGCCGGCTCGAGGTCGAACGGGATGAAGACATAGCACTCGAGGCCGGCCCTCGCGGAGTAGGCAGCGACCGCATTCGCGAGGTTGCCCGTCGACGCGCACGCGATCGTCTCGAAGCCCATCGACCGCGCGAAGCTGATGGCGACGGACACGACCCGATCCTTGAAAGAGTTCGTCGGGTTCATGCTGTCGTTCTTCAGGTAGAGGTTCTTCAGTCCGAGCTCTGCGCCGAGCCGGTCCGCCTTCACGAGCGGCGTGAAGCCCTCGCCGAGCGTCACCACGGGCGTGCCGTCCTCGACCGGCAACAGGTCGCGGTAGCGCCAGATCGACTTCGGTCCGGACTCGATGCTCTGCCGCGTCACCTTCTTCTTGAGGCTCGCGTAGTCGTACACCGCGTCCAGCGGTCCGAAGCACACCTCGCAGACGTGCGTCGCCTGGAGCTCGTATTCCGTGCCGCACTCGCGACAGCGCAGGCCAAGAAGCTTGGGCATGTTGCTGGTCTGCAGTTTAGAGGGAGGTAGCTACGAAGCCACCCGCAGCTCGACCGGATCGGGACCCCGAACCCACGGCGAGAACTCCGTCGGCGGCGGAACCGCGATCCACCTCCCGTCATCGGTGGCGACGATCTTCCACCCGCCCTCGTGGACATGCGTGTGATGTCGGTGGCACAGAAGAAATGTGTTGCCGGGGTCGCTCTCGCCGCCGTCGGCCCAGTGCTCCAGGTGGTGCCCGGCGCACCAGCTCGCGGGCCGGTCGCACCCGGGCCAGACGCAGCCGCCATCCCGAGCCGCGAGCGCGCGACGCAGCGGGCCGCTGACAGTTCGCTTCGAGCGCCCGACGTCGATCACGACTGACTTCGAGTCGAACAGGACTCGGGTGATCGCCGAGTCGCACGCCAGGCGCCGCACGGTTTCGGCGCCGATCGGCTGCGAGAACATCACGTCGGCCGCCTCGGCACCGACCAGGCCGGCGATCATCTCGACCGTCGCGGTCACCTGGATCTGCGCTTTCTGCTCTCCACCGCACACGAGCTCCACCAGCGCGTCGGCGTAGCGCTGATCGATTTCACGCTTGTCGTCAGGCCCGAGGGGCTTGGCGAGCGGATCGAGCGCGGTGCGGATCGCGGCGCCACCCAGCGGATCGAAGATTCCGCTGAGAGTCATCGTGCCGTCCGCCCAACGGTTCATCCGGAGGCGCCGATCCTCGATCTGTGCCGCCTCACGGCGCGCAAAGCCCTCGGGATTGCGAGCGTGCTCGTACTTGAGGCAGAGATCGACCAGGCGGCCTGGCGACGACTCGCGTGCCTTGTCGAGGAGCTCCAGCTCGTTGAAGGGCGCGCCGACGCGGTGGGCCGTCCAGGCCAGGACCGCGAGGTGCGCGAACCCGAGCTCGCCGGCGGCGACGCCTTCGACGCTTTCGGGAAGGTCCTCCAGGTGCTCGCCGACCTTCACAGCGTTGGCGGCGGCGGGTTGAGTCATGTGGCACTGGTGGCGCAGCCAGTCGATGGGAGTGACGGAGGCGTCATGAGCGTATTCGTCGGTCTGCGCGAACTCGTGGGCCTCGTGCGCGAACTCGACCTCGAGAAGGTCGATCTGGCGCCGGATTGCCTTGAGCCTGTCCCCGCGCTGTGGCACGAAACAAATGTACGATAATTAGTTCGTTATGTCAATAGTGCATTTACGCATCAGTACCGCCGACCCGGCAATCCGGGACCAAAGCCTAGCCCCGACTCCCTCTTCACAGAAAAATCTGAGGATCCACCGGTAGAGTTCCCTGCCGATGCGACGAAGCCTGGTTGCCGTGCTGTGCCTGTTCGCGGTCGGCGCCTGCGCCACCACGCAGACAGCCCAGGTCCCCGCGAACACCCCCGTCGCCGCCCCCACCTCCCAACCCACCCCCTCCGCCTCACCCTCCCCGGGCCCCGGCGCCGTCTTCGTCATCGTCATGGAGAACCGCACCTACTCCGACGCCCTCGTCGGCGGCTACACCTCCGAGCTCGCAAACCGCTACGCCCTCGCCACGAACTACCACGGCGTCTCCCACCCGAGCCTCCCGAACTACCTCGCGATGACCTCCGGCAGCACCTGGGGCGTCGCCGACGACGGCTACCACGTCCTCCCCCGCGGCGGCCTCGGCGCGCAGCTCACGGGCGCCGGCATCCCCTGGCGCGCCTACATGGAAGGCATGTCGCGCACCTGCCTCTCGAGCCCCTACCCATACGCCCTCAAGCACAACCCCTTCGCCTACTACGGCGGTGCCTGCCCGCCGCAGGTGGTGCCCTTCACCAACTTCGCAAGCGACATGCGCTCTGGCAACGTCCCCCGCTTCGTCTGGATCACCCCCGGCCTCTGCCACGACGGCCACGACTGCTCAACCTCCGTCGCCGACTCCTGGCTGCGCCAGACCGTGCCCCAGATCCTCGCCACCGACGCCTGGAAGAACAACGGCCTCCTCGTCATCACGTGGGACGAGGGCGAGGACTCCGGCAACCACATCGTCACGCTCCTGATCCAGCCCGGAGCCGCCCACGCCGAGTCGAGCCGCCCTTACGACCACTACTCGCTGCTGGCGACCATCGAGGACCGTTACGGCCTCCCGCGCCTGGGCCAGGCCCGGAACGCGACCCCGATGACCGACCTGCTGGTCAGCCCGGCGGCCTAGACGCCGGCCGGCTCGACGACCTCGACGGACGTCGTCACCTCGTCGAGCCGCGCCTCGTCGACCGTGACGCCCAGGCCCGGGCCCGGCGGCACGCGCAGCCGGCCGTCCTCGAGCACGAACGGCTCGGTGATGTCCCGGTGGTAGTACCGGTCCGAGGCCGACGTGTCGCCGGGCAGCGTGAACCCGGGCATCGCCGCCATCGCGACGTTGCCGGCGCGCCCGAGGCCGGTCTCGAGCATGCCGCCCATCCACACCGGGATGCCGTTCTCTCGGCAGACGTCGTGGATGCGCATGGCCTCGAGGTAGCCGCCGACGCGCCCCGGCTTGATGTTGACGATCCGGCACGCCGCCAGCTCGATCGCGTCGACCGCTGCCTGGATCGAATGGATCGACTCGTCAAGGCAGATCGGCGTCCGCACGACCTTCGCGAGCCTCGCGTGGCCGAGCACCTGCTCCTCCGGCAGCGGCTGCTCGATGAGCAGGAGGTCGAACTCGTCGAGCTCGGCGAGGTGCTCGCCGTCCTCCTCGCGATACGCGGTGTTCGCGTCGACCTGCAGCGGCACGTCCCCGAACCTGTCGCGCACGGCGCGCACCGGCTCGACGTCCCAGCCCGGCTTGATCTTCAGCTTGATCCGCCGGTATCCCTGGTCGAGGTACCCGCCAACGGTCTTCAACAGCTCGGGGATCGTCGGGTGGATGCCGACCGAGACGCCACAGTCGACCGCCTCGCGCACCGCCCCGAACCGCGTGGCAAACGACTCGCCGCGGGCGCGGAGCTCGGCGTCGAGCAGCGCCATCTCGAGACACGCCTTCGCCATCTGGTGGCCGTGCACCGGCCGCAGGATCGTCGCGACGTCATCGGCGGACAGCTCGTCGCGGGCGAACAGCCGCGGTGCCAGGTGACGGGTGATGACCTGCTGCGCCCCATCGACGTACTCCGGCGAGTAGGTCGGCTCCTCGCCCGCCACGCACTCGCCCCACCCCTCGCCGTCCGACGTGACCGCGCGCACGAGCAGGATGTCGCGCGCCGTCTGCACGCCGAACGATGTCTCGAACGGCGCGACCAGCGGCATGCCGATGCGCCGCAGCTCGAGGGATTCGACTCTCATCTCGGCCCTGAGGGTAGCGGCGCCGCGCCGTCGAGGCGCGCGACGTCGTCCGCGTCGAGAACGAGTTCGCCGGCCGCGGCGTTCTCCTCGACCTGCTTCACGCTCGAGGCGCCGGGGATCGCGATGACGTTCGGCTTGTTCACGAGCCACGCGAGAGCGACCTGCGCCGCGGTCGCGCCATGCCGGCTTCCGATCTCGCCCAGCACCGTCACGAGCGGCGCCGACCGAGCGCGGTTCGCAGCTCGGAAGTCCGCCCGAAAGCGGCGGAAGTTCGACGGCGGCGCATCGGCGTAGCGCCCGGAGAGAAGGCCCTGCCCCAGCGGGCTGTACGCGATCACGACGCGATCATGCTGCTGCGCGTACGGGACGATGTGGCGATCCGGGTCGCGGTGCGCGAGGCTGAACTGAACCTGGTTCGTCAGCACCGGCATGCCCGCCGCGAGCTCTGCGTCGGCCCATCCCGAGGCGACGAAGTTGCTGATGCCGATGTGGCCGACGAGCCCGTCGTCGACGAGCTTTTTGAACCGCGGCATCGTGTAGCGAAGCCTGAAGAGCGGGCTCGGCCAGTGCAGCTGGTAAAGGTCGATGCGGTCGACGCCGAGGCGGCGCGCGCTCGCCCGGGCTCGTGCCCCGACCCGGTTCGGAAGGCCGACGGGAAAGAGCTTCGTCGCGAGGAACACGCGCTCGCGCAGTCCCTTGATCGCGCGGCCGACGATCTTCTCCGAGCGCCCCTGGCCGTAGATCTCGGCGGTGTCGATGACGTTCACGCCGAGCTCGATCGCGCGCTGGACGATCTCGATGGCGCTCTCGTCCGCGTAGCGCTTGCCGTAACCCCACTCCATCGAGCCGAACTGCCACGTGCCGAGGCCGATCGAGGACATGCGCGCGCCCCCGGCCTCGACGAACCTCAAATCTCGCCCACGAGGCGGTCGTAGACGATCTGCGACCACGACTCCATGCCGAGGTAGTAGATGCGCATCTCGGCCAGCGTCAGCATCTCGCCCGCCAGCTTGTCCGTCTCGCGGATCGAGATGTTCGGCGTGTCGCCGTCGATGAGAAACACGACGCCCAGGTGCACCTTCGACACCGGCGCCGACTCGTCGTTGAGCAGCCCGATCAGCGTCGCGTTGAAACGGCCCTCGTAGATGACCTCCTCCTGCCACTCGCGGCGCATGCCGTCGAGGATCGGATCGCCGCCGCCCTCCAGGTCGCCGGGGTTGATGTGCCCGCCGATCCCGAGCGAGTACTGCCGGCGCAACCGCCGCTCCGCCGACGCGCGGAGCCGGTGCGTCAGGAAGTAGCGATCGCCGTGATGAAACACGACGTAGGGGATGATCTGCTGGTAGGTCGGGTCGTCCTCCACGTCCGGTCGCGGCATGAAGAAGTGCTTCTGGCGGATGACGGCCTGGAAGCGGTCCAGGCCCTCCGTCACAAAACCGTGCCACGCACCGTCCGGGAAGATGTCCTCGCGCTTCACGCACAGCACCTGCTCGACGGCGCGTGGGCCGGTCATCGCATGCGCACTAGCCCGCGGCCGAAGACGGTGACGAGCTCGGCCGTGCGGTCGATGTCGTCGTCGCTCACCGGCAGGAAGTAGATCCACGCCGCGCGTTCGGTGTCCGTCGTGATCATCGTGCGCTGAGAGTCTGACGTCGGGCTGCCGCACGCTCCCTTCGCGTCGGCTACGCACAGCCGACCCGCGACGTTGACCGTGTCTTTCCGGATGCCCTCGAAGCTCTCGCCGTCGCGGCCGAGCCGGATCGTGAGCTCCTCGCCGATGGTCTTGTCCAGGTCGTACAGCCCCACGGGAACCTGCAGCTGGATCGACATCGCGTTGGCCACGTCGACGAACGAGTTCACGCGCGGCATCGGCTCGCCCTTCTTGAGCCGCCGCAGCAGCGCCTCCGAGGACGGCCGCGTCTTCGTCGGGTCCATCCCGAACTTCCGATACAGCGCCCGAGCCCGCGCCCCGTCCGCGACGGCGCCGGAGCGTGCGGCCTGCGTCGCGCGTGCGACCTCGAGCTCGAAGTCCTCGCGCGGCTCGGTGATCTCCAGCTCGTGGATCTCGAGCGCGGTGAACTCGAGGTCGAGGTCCGTCCAGACCTTGAGGGCCACCGCTCAGTCGCCTCGCCGGAGCGCGTCGAGCTGGTCCCAGAAGCCGGGGTACGAGATGTCGACGGAGTCGGCGCCCTCGATCTGGGTCGTGCCGTCCGCCATCATGCCGGCGACCGCCATCGCCATCGCGATGCGGTGGTCGCCCTTCGAGTCGACGCGCGCGCCCTCGAGGTGGCGCGGCCCCTTGATGAGCCAGCCGTCGTCGAGCACCGTGACGTCGGCGCCCATCGCGTTCAGGGCCTCGGCCATCGCGGCGATGCGGTCGGACTCCTTCACGCGGAGCTCGGCGGCGCCGCGGACGGTGCTCGTTCCGGGCAGCTGCGTCGCCGCCACGGCGAGCACGGGCAGCTCGTCGATCATCTCGGCGGCGGTCTGGGCCTCGATCGTGAGCGGCCGGAGCTCGCCGGCGGCGCCGATCTCGATCGTGCCGACCGGCTCGCCCGCAGCGTCCGGGTCCGCGGACACGACCACGTTGAACCCGCTGCGCCGCAGGAGCTCCACGAAACCGGTCCGGGTGCGGTTGAGGCCGACGCCGGGCATGCGCACGCGCGATCCGCGGATGAGGCCGGCGGCCACGAGCCAGAAGCTCGCGGCGCTGACGTCGCGCGGCACGTCGATGTCGATCGGCTGCAGCCGCTCCGTGCGCGCGACGCGCACGCGCCGGTCACCGGTCTGGATGTCCGCGCCCATGGCCCGCAGCATGCGCTCCGTGTGGTCGCGGGTTGCCACGGGCTCGACGACCTCGGTCGGGCCGTCCGCGTAGAGGCCCGCCAGCAGCACGGACGACTTCACCTGCGCGCTCGCAACGGGCGCCTGGAACTCGATCCCGCGCAGCTCCTCGCCACCGCCGACTCGCAGCGGCGGCCAGTCCGCCCGCGCGCCCATGCGACGCAGCGGTTCGACGACGCGATCCATCGGCCTGCGGCTCAGCGACTCGTCGCCCGTGAGCTCGCTCGCGAACGGCTGCGCGGCGAGAAGGCCCGCGAGCAGCCGCATGGTCGTCCCGGAGTTGCCGCAGTCCAGCGGCCCGCTCGCGGCGCGCAGCCCGCGCATGCCGACGCCGCCGATGCGCCCGTCCGCGATCTCGACGCCCAGCGCGCGCATGCACGACGCGGTCGAGGCGACGTCCGCGCCCTGCGACAGCCCGCGCACGCGGCTCTCGCCGCCGGCGATTCCGCCGAGCATGAGCGCGCGGTGAGAGATGGATTTGTCGCCCGGCAGGATCACCTCGCCGCGCAGCGGTCCCGCGGACGTGACCGTCGCGATCACTTCCGAATGATGACGGGGATCGCGGTCCGGACGGTGGAGCGCCGGCTAGGGACGGTCGATCACGCGCAGGTGCCGGCGACCGTCAGCGGATGGTCGGCGCCGGTCGCCACCTGCCTCAGCCCCTCGCCCGGCGAGTAGTTATAGATCGCCCACTGCGGAGTCGCTGCCAGGCTGCTCAACCACACGTCGCTGCCTTCGACCGCGACCGGGCCCCAGGGATGGATTCCGTCCTTCGGCCCCGACCAGATGCGGACCGGCTCGCCGGTGGCCGGGATCCGCCACAGCTCTTCGTCGGTGCCCTCGGTCAGCGCGAGCCCGGCGCCGCCGGCGTCGACGGCCAACAGGCGCGTGCGAGCACCGCCATCGAACCACGTGGCAACCGTTTGTGCGCCCACGTCGAAGCGCACGATGGGGCTGGGACCGCCGGCCACGTCACGGGTGCTTCCGGCGGCGTAGATGGTGTTGCCCTCAACCCAGCTCCAGTAGAGGTCGTCGCTCGTGAGCCTGACCGGCACGCCGCCGTTCAACCCCACCATCCAGAGCCCGTGGCTGACGCCCACGAGGCCGTACGCCGGAGACGCGACATACTCCATCTCCATCACGTAGACGGCGTCCCGCCCAACGCCCACGACCTGCCAGGGGCCGCCCGTGGCAAGGAGCCGGAAGGCGCCGGTCTTGAGGTCGGCGACCTCGAGGTTCCCCGCCTTCGTCCCGCCGTCGAAGTACGCGTACGAGAGCCCGTCGGGCGCCAGCGTGGGCGGCCTGGCGCCCACCCAGCGCTTCAGTGATTCGCTGTAGAACGAGCCACCCGCAGCTCCGGGATCGGGCGAAAAGACGGTCCCTGGGAGGCTTACGAATCCCGCCTGCTTCGGAGCCGAGCCCTGGCCTTGCGTTTCGGCGATCACGGGGAGGCGGCACGATGTCGGCGCGCTCGCTGTCGGGCTCGTTTCACCCGCCTGCGGCTGAGCCGAGCAGGCGACCAGCACCAGCGCCGGCAACGCCAGCCACCATGCGCGCTTGCCCATGTGTCCTAAGACAGCGTGAGCGCCGTTTTCGCGGCTACGAAGGGCCCGACGGCCCGCCTGGCGGATGGCTTTGGGCATCCCGCGACCAGCGCTCGCGCACGCGGCGCGCCTCCTCGAAGAGCTCGATCAGGCGCGAGTCGCCGGCCTCGAGGTGGCGGCGCATCCGCGCCAGGGTCGCGCTGATCTCGTCGAGCTGCGCGATGAGATTCTCGCGGTTCGTCGCCGACACGCCGGCGTACAGCCCCGGGTCGCCGGCGGCGAGCCGGCTCATGTCGCGGAAGCCGGACGAGGCGACATGCGACGCGTCGGGCCAGTCGGAGCGCCGCGACAGCGACAGCACGTACGCGACCGAGAGCAGGAAGGCGGCGTGGCTCACGCCGCTGACGAGACGGTCGTGGTCCTCCGCGCTCATGACGATCGGATGTGCGCCCGCCTCCTCGACAAGGCGGACGACCTCTGGCCGGCCCTCCGTGAGGATCCACGGCGCGCCGCGAAAGAGAGACGCGTCCGCGGCGTCGATGCCGGACGTCTCGCGCCCGCACATAGGGTGCCCGCCGACGAGGTCAACGCCCGCCTGCTCCGCCCACCGCATGACCATCAGCTTCGTGCTCGCCATGTCGGTCACGACCTTCCCCGCGGTGCGGCCCGTGAGCTCGGTGAGGGTCGCGTGCATCGCGAGTATCGGCACCGCCAGGACGACGACGTCCGCGATGTCGACTATCTCGAGGTCCTGCGTGGCCGAGCTCACCACGCCGTGCGCGAGCGCCTTCTGCACCGTGCGCTGATCTGTATCGGCGCCGACGACCACGTGCCCGCGCTCCTTCATCGCGAGGGCGAACGAGGCGCCCATCAGGCCGAGGCCCACCACCGCGACGGTGGCCATCAGCTGCCCGTCAGGCTAGTTGCTTGGCCATCGCGCCGAGCAGGCGGCGCAGGTCCCGCATCAGGTGGTCGAACGCCGCGAAGTCGAGCGACTGCGCGCCGTCGGACAGCGCCTGGTTGGGCGTCGGGTGCACCTCGACGATGAGGCCGTGGGCGCCCCCGGCCACCGCGGCCAGCGACATCGGCCGGACGAGCGACCACTTCCCCGTGGCCTGCGACGGGTCGACGACGATCGGCAGGTGCGAGAGCTCGCGCACCAGCGGCACCGCGTTCAGGTCGAGCGTGAACCGCGTGGCCGTCTCGAACGTGCGGATGCCGCGCTCGCACAGGATCACGTCGCGGTTGCCCTGCGACAGGATGTACTCCGCGGCGAGCAGCCACTCCTCGATGGTCGAGGACATGCCGCGTTTGAGGAGCACCGGCTTGCCCGACTTGCCCGCCTCCTGGAGCAGCGCGTAGTTCTGCATGTTGCGCGTGCCGAGCTGGAGGATGTCCGCGTAACGGGCGACGAGCTCGACGTCCTGCGGCGTCACGACCTCGGTGACGACCTTCAGGCCGGTCTCATCGCGCGCCTCGGCCATCATCTTCAGCGCGGACTCGCCGAGGCCCTGGAACGAATACGGCGAGGTGCGCGGCTTGAACGCGCCGCCCCGAAGGATCTTCGCGCCCTGCGCGGCGACGTGCCGCGCGACCTCGAGGAGCATCTCCTCGCCCTCGACCGAGCACGGGCCGGCCATCATCACGACCTCGTCGGTGCCGATCTTCACGCCGCCCACGTCGACGACCGTGTCGATGGGCTTGAACTCGCGACTGCCGAGCTTGAACGGCTTGGTGATCTGGATGATCTCCTGGATGCCCGCGAGGTGCGAGAAGGCGTCGCGGTAGGCGTACGCGTTGCCGCCGATCACGCCGATGACCGTCCGCTCCTCGCCGAGCGAGAGCTCGGTCTTGAGGCCGATCTCGTGCACCCGCTCGACGACCGCGTCGATCTCGTGCTTCTGCGCGGTGTGCGACATGACGATGATCACGTTCGTTTCCTCATCGAATCCAGGTCTGCCTTGATCGCCTGAGCGCCCCGCAGGTACACGTGGCGTATCTCCGACTGCGGCCGGTCCGTGTTGTAGAGCAGAAGGATACGGATGCACATCGGCACGCCACGCGGGTTCGGCACGCTGATGTCCATCTCGTTGCCGCACATGAGCGGAACGTCGACCCAGCCGAGACGGCGTGCGGCGAGCGCCGGAAACTCGACGTTCAGGTCCTTGGTGGTCGTGAAGTACGTGAAGCACACGTCGGCGACGTCAAGGCCGTTGGTGTCGATGAGCGCGCGCAGCAGCTCGTCGGTCGCCTGCGTGATCGCCTCGGCCGTGTTCGCGGTCGCGGTCGTCGCGCCGCGGATGCCCCTCACCGGCATGCGCGCAGCAGCGACTTGATCAGGACGGTCGGGTCCTTGCCGGCGTCGATCTCCGCGACCACGGCGCTGCCGACCACGGCCGCGTCGGCGACGCCACGGAGCGTCTGCATGTGCTCCGGTCGGGAGATGCCGAAGCCGGCCGCGACCGGCAGAGCCGTGTGCTTTCGGACCTCACCAACGAGCTGCTTCAGCCCCTCGGGGAGGTCCTTGCGGACGCCCGTGATGCCGGTGAGCGTCACGCAGTAGACAAACCCCGTCGACTTCTCGGCGATCGCGTCCATGCGCGCGGGCGTCGTGGTCGGCGCGACCATGAAGACGGTGTCGAGCGCCGCCGACCGCAGCCACGACGTGACGGGCTCGGCCTCCTCGACCGGCATGTCGGGAACGATCACGCCCGCGACCCCGGCCTGCGCCGCCTCGGCGGCGAACTTGCGCGGGTCGTAGGCGAGGATGGGGTTGATGTAGGTCATCAGGACGATCGGCGGGCCGTCCTTGGCGAGCTCGCCGGCGAGCTCCAGGCACGCGGCCACCGTCATTCCGGCGTTCAACGCCGCCTGGCCGGCTTTCTGGATCACCGGCCCGTCCGCGAGCGGATCCGAGTGCGGCACGCCGAGCTCGATCGCCGCGACGCCCGAGGCGGCGATCCTCTTCCCCGCCTCTAGCGACCGCTTGCGATCGGGATGCCCCGCCATCAGGTACGGGATCAGCTTGAGGTCGCCGTCGGCGCGGACGGCGCGCTCGAGCGCGGAGGCGTCAGTAGCTCTCAACGGAGTCCATGTCCTTGTCGCCGCGGCCGGAGAGGCACACGAGGATGCGGCCGCCGGGCCCAAGCTTGCGCGCGAGCACGCCGGCGTGGTGCAGCGCGTGCGACGGCTCGAGGGCCGGCATGATGCCCTCCAGCCGGGTGCAGAGCTTGAACGCGGCCACGGCGTCCTTGTCGGTCACCGCCACGTACTCGACGCGCTCGGTGTCGCGGAGGAACGCGTGCTCCGGCCCGACGCCGGGGTAGTCGAGGCCGGCCGATATCGAGTGCGTCGGCAGCACCTGCCCGTCGCCGTCCTGCAGCAGGTACGAGTACGCGCCGTGCAGCACGCCCGGCCGGCCGCCGACGAGCGACGCCGCGTGCTTGCCCGACTTGATGCCCGAGCCCGCGGCCTCGACGCCGATCAGCACGACGTCCTTGTCGTCCAGGAACGCGGTGAACATCCCGATCGCATTCGAGCCTCCGCCGACGCACGCGATGACCGCGTCCGGCAGCTTGCCGTCGACGGCGAGGTACTGCTCGCGCGCTTCGTCGCCGATCACGCGCTGGAGGTCGCGCACGAGCTCGGGGTACGGGTGCGGCCCGACGACGGAGCCGATGATGTAGTGCGTGTCCCGGACGTTGGTGACCCAATCGCGGATCGCCTCGGACGTCGCGTCCTTGAGCGTCTGAGAGCCGCTCGTCACCTCGCGCACCTCGGCGCCGAGCAGGTTCATGCGGCGCACGTTCATCGACTGCCGCCGCATGTCCTCTGTGCCCATGTAGACGGTGCATTCGAGCCCGAAGCGAGCGCTCACGGTCGCGACCGCCACGCCGTGCTGGCCCGCGCCGGTCTCGGCGATGACGCGCTTCTTGCCCATGCGCAGCGCGAGCAGCGCCTGGCCGACGGCGTTGTTGAGCTTGTGGGCGCCGGTGTGGCAGAGGTCCTCGCGCTTGAGGTGGACGTGCGCGCCCCCGAATTGCTCGCCCAGGCGGGTCGCGGCGTAGAGCGGCGTGGGCCGGCCGACGAAGGCGTGCCGGTGGCCGGCGAGCTCGAGCTGGAACTGGGGATCCGCCTTGGCCTCGTGCCACGCGTCCTCGAGCTCGTGGAGCGCGCCCATCAACGTCTCGGGGACGTACTGCCCACCAAACGGGCCGAAGCGGCCGCGCATCGGGTGGCTCATGGTTGGACGGTACCGGCGCAGTTGGCGGCATCTCGCGGCTGATTTCCGGCGAGCGTCCTTCGGACGCTGACGCCTGCGTTGCGGGGCCTGGCGATCGTCGTCACGCACCTTAAGGTGCGCTCCTCCTCTCGCCACCCGCGCCTTGGCGTCGCCGGTCTCAGCCGCGGTCTGCTCGCCAACCGGCCGTTACCGTCCAACTCGGAATTCGGCGTCGCGCACGGCGCGGATGAACGCCGCGATCTTCAGCGGGGACTTCACCCGCACGGCCGATTCGACGCCGCTCGAAACGTCCACCCCGTAAGGCCGGAACTCGCTCACGACCGTGCCCACGTTACCCGGTTCGAGTCCGCCCGCGACGAACACGCGCCGGGTGCGGATGAGCTCGCGCGCCGCCTCCCACGGCCACGTGCGGCCCGTGCCGCCGCGCTGATCGCGGGACCAGGAGTCGAGCATGATCGGGTCCGGCCACCCACTCGCGTCCGGCACGACGCCGTCGCGCACCTTGAGCACCTTGAGCAGCGGGCGGCCCGCGTCGAAGCCGGCGGGCTCGGAGCCGTGCAGCTGCAGCAGGTCCAGGCCCACGAACTCGGCGACCTGGCGCACCTCGTCGGCGGGCTGGTCGATGAACACGCCGACGATGCGCGGCCGGAGGTCGAGCCCGTCGACGATCTCCTTCGCCTCCTCGGGCGTGACGCGGCGCGAGGAGTCGCAGAAGTGGAAGCCCAGCAGGTCGGCGCCCGCGGCGGCCGCGGCGGCGGCGCCGGCCTGGTCGCAGATCCCGCAGATCTTGATCCGGATCACGCCGAAGTCAGCTCGCGGATGCACGCCGCGGGATCCGCCGCGCGCATGAGCAGCTCTCCGACCAGCATCGCGGCCGCGCCCGCCTCGCGCATCCGCCGCGCGTCCGCCACGCCGTGGATGCCGCTCTCGGCAACCAGGAGCACGTCGCTCGGCACGTGCGGCCGGATCCTCTCCGTGAGGCCGAGGTCGACGTAGAACGTCCTGAGGTCGCGGTGGTTCACGCCCACGATCTCGGCGCCGCACTCGACCGCGATGGCGGCCTCGCGCTCGTCGTGCACCTCGACCAGCGCGGCGAGTCCCTGCGCGCGCGCCGCAGCAAGGAGCTCACGCAGGGCCGCCTCTTCCAGCGCCGCCACGATCAGCAGGACCGCATCGGCGCCGGCCGCGCGCGCCTCGACGACCTGGTAGGGATCCGTGATGAAGTCCTTGCGGAGGATCGGCAGGCCGGTGCGCAGACGCGCGGTTTCGAGATGCTCGAGCGAGCCGCCGAACGACGCGCCCTGCGTCAGCACCGACAGCGCCGCGGCGCCACCGCGGGTGTACGTCTCCGCGAGCTCCGCAGGCCGGTAGTCCTCGGCGAGCACCCCCATGCTCGGCGTCCGCTGCTTCATCTCCGCGATCACCGCGAGCCCCGCCCGGCGCAGCGCGGCCGCGAAGTCGCGCGGCTCGTTGGCGGCGGCGCGCCGCTCCACCTCGGATGGCGAGACCTTCGCGCGACGGCTGGCGGTCTCCGCCTCCGACTCGGCGACGAGCCGAGCCAGGAGGTTCACGCCTGCGAGACCGCCGCCCACCGCCCGAGCACGTCCGCGGCGCGGCCCCTGTCGATCGCCTCGGCCGCGTGGGCCATCCCGGCCTTCCAGTCCTTCGCGATGCCCGCCGCGCGCAGGGCCGCCGCGGTGTTGAGCAGGACGACGTCGCGCCGCGGGCCCTTCGCGCCCTGGAGGACCTCACGGGCCAGCCGCGCGTTCTGTTCCGGACCACCGCCCCGGATGTCGTCGAGAGGGGCGCGCGTGATGCCGAGCTCCGTCGGGTCGAGCTGATAATCGCGGCGCCGGCCGTCGATCTCAATGACGTGCGAAGGCGAGGAGATCGACAGCTCGTCCATCCCGTCCTCGGAGTGGAAGACCACTGCCCGCTCGACGCCAAGCCGCACGAGGACGTCCGCCATCTTGACCGCGACCGCGCCGTCCGCCACGCCCAGCGCCTGGTAGCGCGCTCCGGCCGGGTTGCACAGCGGGCCGAGGATGTTGAACACGGTGCGGACGCCGAGCTCGCGGCGCGGCACGCCCGCGAAGCGGAAGGACGGGTGGAAGATCGGCGCGAAGAGAAAGCCGATCCCGGCCTCGTCGATGCAGCGCGCCACGGCCTCCGGCTGGAGGTCGATCTTCACGCCGAGCTGTTCGAGCACGTCGGCCGAGCCGCACATCGACGAGGCGGCGCGGTTGCCATGTTTCGCGACGCGAGCGCCGCACGCGGCCGCGACGATCGCGGCGAGGGTCGAGATGTTGAAGGTCGCCAGGCCGTCGCCGCCGGTGCCGCAGGTGTCGAGCAGGTCGCCGTCGACGTCGATGGGGGTCGAGAGAGCGCGTGCCGTCTTCGCGAAGCCGGTGAGCTCCTCCACGGTCTCGCCCTTCATCCGCAGCGCGACGATGAAGCCGGCGATCTGGACCGGCGTGGCGTCGCCGCGCATGATCATCTCGAAGGCCTCCGACGCCTCGGCCTCGCTCAGCGACTCGCAGCGGACGAGCTTGGCGATCGCGTCGATCACGCGCGCGCGGCCCTCCGCACGAAGTTGGCGAGGATCTTCTTGCCCTCTTTGGTGAGCACGGATTCGGGGTGGAACTGCACGCCATACGTCGGGTGCTTCGAGTGGCGCAGGCCCATCACCGTGCCGTCAGCCGTCCACGCCGTGACCACGAGCTCGTCGGGCACCGATGAGCGTTCGACGATCAGCGAGTGGTAACGCGTCGCCTCGAACGGGTCGTTCACGCCGGCGAGCACACCGGAATTGTCGTGCCTGATCCACGACGTCTTGCCGTGCGACGGCTCGTTGCGCACGACCTTCCCGCCGAACGCCTCGCCGAGGCACTGGTGGCCCAGGCACACGCCGAGGATGGCGACCCTGCCCGTGAGATCCCTGATCGCCTTCGTGGAGATGCCGGCCTCGCTCGGCGTCCCAGGCCCGGGTGAGACCACGACGCCCTGGTACTTCGCCAGGTCGTCGACACCGACCTCGTCGTTCCGGAAGACGTCCGGCATCGAGCCGACCTCGGCGAGGTACTGAACGAGGTTGTAGGTGAACGAGTCGTAGTTGTCGACGACGGCGATGCGCGCGGTGTCCGGCATCACATCTCCTCCGCCATCTCGACCGCTTTGAACATCGCGCCCGCCTTCTCGAGCGTCTCGTCGAACTCGCGCTCGGGACGGGAGTCCGCGACGACGCCCGCGCCCGCCTGCACGAACACCTCGCCGCCCGCGACGACAAGGGTGCGGAGCGTGATCGCCATGTCCAGGTTGCCGCCGAAACCGACGTAGCCGAGCGAGCCCGCGTAGACGCCGCGCTGCTCCGGCTCGAGCTCGGCGATGATCTCCATCGCGCGGATCTTCGGCGCGCCCGACACCGTGCCCGCCGGAAACGCGGCGCGCAGCGCGTCGAGCGACGTGCAGCCGTCGCGGAGCTCACCGCTGACGGTCGACGAGATGTGCATCACGTGCGAGTAGCGCTCGACCTCCATCAGGCGGTCGACGTTCACCGTGCCCGGCCGCGCGACGCGTCCCACGTCGTTGCGGCCGAGGTCGACGAGCATCACGTGCTCGGCGCGCTCCTTCAGGTCGGACAGGAGCTCCTTCTCGAGGGCCACGTCCTCGGCGGGGTCGGCGCCGCGCCGGCGCGTGCCCGCGAGCGGCCGCGTCTCGACATGCCGGCCCTCGACCTGCACGAGCTTCTCGGGCGACGTTCCGACGACGTGGCGGCCGCCGCCGAGCGACACGAAGAACATGTACGGCGACGGGTTGATCGCGCGCAGGCAGCGGTAGATGTCGAAAGGCCGCGCGCCGAGGCGCTTGCGGAAGCGCTGCGACACGACGACCTGGAAGGCGTCACCGGCGAGGATGTGCTCGCGCGACGCGTCGACCATCGCGTGGAAGCTGCCTCGAGTCATGTTCGCCTCCCACGGGACGCCGTCCTCGGCGGCGGGAGCGACTGACGCGGTGTCGTCGGCGAGCCGGCGCTCCATCGCGTCGATCCGGGCGACCGCCTCGTCGAACTCCTCGCGATCGGGCCGGTGGATGGTCATGAGCTTCAGGCGGCGGGTGACGTGGTCGAAGACCGCCATGTCCTCGGCCTGCAGGAAGGCGCTCTCGGGCATCGGCGGCGATGCGCCGTGCGCGAGCGGCAGGCGCTCGAAGTGGCGCGCGGCCTCGTAGCCGAGGTAGCCGACGGCGCCGCCGTGGAAGCGCGGAAGCCCGGGGACGGGCGCCGTGGACTCCTGGCTGACGGTGGCCAGGGCGGCGAGCGGGTCGCCGCTGCCGAGGTCGATGGGCCGTGGCGAGGCGCCGATGAAGGAGTAGCGCGCCAACCGCTCGCCTCCCTCCACGCTCTCCAGGAGGAAGCCGGGCTCGTCGTGCGGGCACAGCACGGTGTACGCGCGGACGGGCGTGAGCATGTCGGCGAGGACTTCGCGGTAGACCGGGATCAGGCGGTGCTGGTGGCCGAGCGCGCGCGCCTGCTCGCGAGAAGGGGTGACCTCTCTCATCTCATCTCCGACTTTCTTTTCTGGACTACGTTCCGCCGGCTCCTGACGGCCGGCCGGATCGCAAACGATATCAGCTATTTCGCCGTTTTCGCCGCGGCCTTCATCTCCCGCTTGACGACCCGCGCCTGCAGCATCGTCTCCGGCGAGTCCACGTCCGCGACCGTGTGCCAGTTCGCGGCGTGCTTCTCCCAGCCCTTCGGCTTGACGCCGAACTTCTTGGCCAGGACCGAGATCAGGATCTTCGTCTTCATCTCGCCAAAGCCCGGCAGCGCCGAGATGCGCTCCGCGAGGTCCTCACCGTCCTTGGCGTCCCGCCAGACCGCGCCGGCGTCGCCGCCGTAGTCCTTCACCACGGCCTGCGTCATCGCCTGGACGCGCCGCGCCATATTGCCGGGAAAGCGGTGCAGCGCCGGGCGCTCGCGGAACACCGCATCCAACTTGTCCGGGTCCATGCGCGCGATCTTCTTGGCGTCGAGGCCGCCCAGCCGCTTCTTCAGCTCGTACGGGCCGCCGAAAGCCTTCTCCATCTTCACCTGCTGGTCGAGGACCATCCCGATCAGCAGCGCGAGCGGGTCGGTGTCGAGCAGCTTGTTCGCTTCCGCGTTGTCCGTCCAGACGATCGGCATCTCCCCTACTCCTTCGCGCGCTTCTGCACGAACTGGAAACCGAACCGGCCCTTCACGCACAGGTGGCCGGCCGTGACGCTGTGGTCGAGCGGCGACGTGACCTTGACGATCGAGTTGTCCTGCACGTGAAGCTCGAGCATGCAGCCGACACCGCAGTACGGGCAGACGGTCTCGGTGACCGCCTGCTTCGACTCGTCCCAGGTGCCCGCCTGGCGCATGTCGTACTCGCTCTTGAACATCAGGGCGCCCGTCGGGCACACGCCGATGCAGTTGCCGCAGTAGACGCAGGCGGAGTCGGGCAGCGGTGTTTCGAACTCGGTCGCGATGTGGGCGTCGAAACCGCGACCCGCGACGCCGAGCGCGAACGTGTTCTGCGCGTCGACGCCGCACGCCTCGACGCACTTGTAACAGAGGATGCAGCGCGAGTAGTCGCGCACGTACAGCTCGTTGTCGACCTTCACGGGCTGCCGGACCGTAGCGACGCTCGGACCGAATCGCTGCGGCTGCGCTCCGTAGCGCTCCATCCAGCCCTTGACCTCCGGCGCGGTGAGCGACATGTCGACGGACGAAGCCAGGAACTCGAGGACGACGCGCCGGCTGGCGCGGACGCGGTCGGAGTCGGTGTGGATCTTCATCCCCGGCTCGACCTTGCGCGAGCACGCAGGCACGAGCACGCGCGAGCCCTCGACCTCGACGACGCAGACGCGACACACGTTCACGGGCGTCAGCGTCTCGAGGTAGCACAGCGTTGGCGTGTCGACGCCGAGCGAGCGGCATGCCTGGAGGATCGTCGTGCCCTCCGGAACGCTGACCTCGCGGCCGTCGATCGAGGCCGCGAGCATCCGCTTCGGCAGGCCGACGAACGCGGTGGTCGCCATCAGCGCACCACCACAAGCGGGATGGCCGACTGGATCGCGTTCGCTGCCGTCTGGCCGAGGCCGCAGATCGACGCGTCGCGCATCGCCTGCGCGATATCGGCCAGCAGCGTGATGTCGTCGGGCGAGCCGTTCTTCCCGCGCGACGCGAGGATGCGGCCGAGGATCTCCTCCTGGCGCTGCGTGCCGACTCTGCATGGGACGCACTGCCCGCACGACTCGTGGCGGAAGAACTTCGCGATGCGCATCAGGATGCCATCGAGCTCGGCGGTGTCGTCGAGGACGATGACCGATCCGGAGCCGAGCGTCGCGCCGGCGGCACGCGTGCCCTCGAAGCTCAGCGGCACGTCGAGCTGCTTCTCGGTCACGAACGAGCCGGCCGCGCCTCCGAGCAGCACGGCCTGGAGCGTGCGGCCGTCCTGCAGGCCGCCCGCGAGGTCGACCAGCGACCGCAGCGTCGTCCCGAGCGGGACTTCGTAACTGCCGGCGTTCTGCACGTCGCCCGAGACGCAGAACAGCCGCGTGCCCGTCGACTCCGGCGTCCCGGTCGCGGCGAACGCCGCGCCGCCCACCTCGAGGATCTCGACAACGCAGGCGAGCGTCTCGACGTTGTCGACCAGCGTCGGCTTGCCGAACAGCCCGGCCTGCACCGGGAATGGCGGCTTGTTGCGCGGCTCGCCGCGCTTGCCCTCGATCGAGTTGAAGAGCGCCGTCTCCTCGCCGCAGATGTACGCGCCCGCGCCGCGGCGCACCTCGACGTCGAAGCGCATGCCGGTGCCCGCGACGTTGCCGCCGAGGAATCCGTGCTCGCGCGCCTCGGCCACCGCGTGCTCGATGCGCCGGCGAGCCAGCGGGTACTCACCTCGGATGTAGATGTAGCCCTGCTCGCAGCCCGTGGTCAGCGCGGCGATGGTCATGCCCTCGAGCACCGAGAAGGGATCGCCCTCCATCAGGACGCGGTCCTTGAAGGTGCCCGGCTCGGATTCGTCCGCGTTGCAGACGAGGTGATGCGGGCGCACGGGCGTGCGCGCGACTGCATCCCACTTGCGGCCCGTGGGAAACGCGGCGCCGCCGCGGCCGAGCAGCTTCGCGTCGTTGAGCTCGCGGATCACCCCTTCGGGACCGAGCTCGATCGCGCGGCGCAACGCCGAGTAGCCGCCGTGAGCGCGGTAGCTCGCAAAGCTCGCGGGGTCAACGACGCCGACCCGACGCATCAGGTGGAGATCGGCCCGCGGCTGCGCCGGCGTGAAGGGCTCGTCGCGCGGCCAGTCGGCGCCACCGAGAACCGCGGTTAGGCGCTCGGCCGTCGCACGCGTCACGGCCGCCTCCTCGTGCCGCATCCCCGCGCGTTCAACGAGCGCCGCCGGGGCGCGGTCGCAGAGGCCGAGGCAGGGGCTGCGGTACCAGACCGCGCCGCTGTGGGCGCCGTTCGGGCCTGCAGGGCCGAACGACTGCTCGAGCGCGGCGCACAGCGCCTCGGCGCCGGCGCACCTGCACGCGACGTCGTCGCACACGTGGAGCGCGAGCGGCGGACGCTTCTCAGTTGCGAAGCGGTCGTAGAAGCTCAGCACCGCGAACGCCTCGGCCGGCGGGATCGAGAGCCGCCGGCACGCGTACTCCATGCCGCCGCGGCTCACCCAGCCCACGCGGTCCTGCAGTGCGTGCAGCGCCGGCAGCAGCAGGTGGCGGCGCGAGCGCATGTCGTGCCCGCCGCGCGCGAGGTGGTCGTCGTGGGCCTCGCGGTGGCCGCCCTCCCACACCGACTGCGGAGCGCCGAGCACGGAGTCGACGGCCGCGATCTCTTCGGCTGTCGGAGGTCCCCCTGTGGTGCGGATCTGCACGGCTAGACCGTGACTTTAGCTGGCAGCTTCTCCACCCGGATGGCGCTCGCCTTGAACTCGGCGGTGCCGGACTTCGGATCGGTCGCGTCGATGGTCAGCACATTCGTGGAGACCTGGTCGGGAAAGTGCAGCGTCATGAACGCCAGCCCGGGCCGCAGCGACTCGTCGATCGCGATCGGCGTCTCGAC
>Ga0070741_10002825_pt1 | contig 45193 bp, 45 predicted proteins | sample Coa_R1_4_FD_66440 | JGI IMG/M metagenome (GOLD analysis project Ga0070741, IMG submission 66440) | Surface soil microbial communities from Centralia Pennsylvania, which are recovering from an underground coalmine fire - Coalmine... | ecosystem: Environmental > Terrestrial > Soil > Unclassified ... | reverse complement strand
GGGCACCCTCTCCCACAAGGGGAGAGGGCAAGTGAACTCGACGCGCGATCAATAATCCACCCGCATCAAGTAGAGCCCGTCCGGCGGCGCCACCTGGCCGCAGGCGGTGCGGTCGCGCGCTTCAAGCGCGCGCGCCAGATCGTCGGCCGTCCACCGCCCCTCGCCGACCATCACCAGCGAGCCGACCATGGAGCGCACCTGGTTGTGTAGGAACGATCGCGCCGAGGCGGATACCGTCACTTCGTCACCGCCGCGGACAACGTCGAGCCGGTCGAGTGTCTTGACCGGCGATTTGGCCTGGCATTCGGTCGAGCGGAACGTGGTGAAATCGTGCCTGCCGACCAGCGTCTGCGCGGCGGCGTGCATCGCCACGGCATCAAGCGGACGCGGAATTCGCCAGGCGTGGCCGGCGTCGAGCGTCAGGTCGGCGCGGCGGTTGACGATGCGATAGAGATAGTGACGCTTGACCGCGGAGGTGCGGGCGTTGAAGTCCGCCGCGGTCTTTTCCGCCGCCAAAATGGCGATGGGCTGCGGGCGCAGATGCGCGTTGAGCGCGTCGCGCACCGTGTCGGGATCCCATTCCCTGGCGAGGTCGACGTGCGCGACCTGCCCGCGCGCGTGCACGCCGGCATCGGTGCGTCCGGCGCCCTGAAGCGGCACCGTCTCGCCGCAGAAGGCGGCGAAGGCCTCGATCAGCACGCCCTGCACGGTTTTCTGGTCGGCCTGGATCTGCCAGCCGGAAAACGGCGCGCCGTCATATTCGATGGTGAGCTTGTAGCGGGGCATATCTTGCCGTCCCGGCCGAGCGAAGCGAGGCCGGGACTCATACTCCGCAGTTTCCCGATAGTCCACGGCGTACGGGTCCCCGCCGGCGCGGGGACGACATTAGTTAAGTTTGGCGCCTTTCTTAACCGGCGCGCCGCGCAGGAAGTCGTCGGCGCTCATCGGCTGCTTGCCGGCGCGCTGGACTTGCACGAGCCGCAGGGCACCGCCGCCGCAGGCGATGGTCAGCTTGTCGTCGAGCGCAGTGCCGGCTGCGCCCGAACCCTGCGCCGTCATCGACCGCAGCGCCTTCACCCGCACGCCGTTGAGCTCAAACCACGCGCCGGGATAAGGCGACAGGCCGCGGATGTGGTCGTGCACCTGCTGCGCAGGCTTGCTCCAGTCGATGCGGGCCTCGGCATTGGCGATCTTCTCCGCATAGGTGACGCCTTGCTCCGGTTGCGGCGTCAGTGTCAGCGAGCCGCGCGCGAGCGCGGCGAGCGCCCGCGTCATCAGATCGGCGCCGAGCCGCGCCAGCGCGTCGTGCAATTCACCGGCGGTCATGTCGGGGCCGATGGCGATGCGGTCGCTCATCGCCATGGCTCCGGTGTCGAGCCCCTCGTCCATCTTCATGATGGTGACGCCGCTTTCCTTATCGCCCGCCATGATGGCGCGGTTGATCGGCGCCGCGCCGCGCCAGCGCGGCAGCAGCGAGGCGTGTACGTTGAAGCAGCCGAGCTTCGGCGCCTCGAGCACCGGCTTCGGCAGGATCAGACCGTAGGCGATGACCACTGCGGCATCGGCGTTGAGCGCACGAAACTCCGCCTGCGCCTTTTGATCCCTGAGCGTCTTCGGTGTATGCAGCGGAATGCCGAGACGCCTTGCCTCGCGCTCGACGGGCGTCACCTGCACGCCCATGCCGCGGCCCGCGGGCTTGGCGGCGCGGGTGTAGACGGCCGCGATGTCGTGTCCCGCCGCTGCGAGTTGAACCAGCGTCGGCACGGCGAAATCCGGCGTGCCCATGAAGATCAGGCGCAGCGACATGTGCTTGCCTTAACCCGTCATCCTGCGGTGCGAGCGCAGCGAGCCTCGAAGGATGACCGGCCGAGGCCGTCGCCCTTTGAGGGCCGTGCTGCGCACGGCCGCCGCAGGGTGACGGACAGAGGTTATCATCACCCGATGTGATGCGAAGGCTCTTTGTCCTCGGCAAATTTGGCCGGCTCGCCGCGCTTGGCCGCCTTCTTGAATTTCTTCAGCACCATGTCGCGCTTGAGCTTGGAAATGTGGTCGATGAACAGCACGCCGTTGGTGTGGTCGATCTCGTGCTGCAGGCAGGTGGCGAGCAGCCCGCTCGCCTCGATTTCTTGCGGCTTGCCGTCGAGGTCGAGATATTTGACCTTGACGGTCGCCGGCCGCTCGACTTCCTCGTAATAGTCCGGGATCGACAGGCAGCCTTCTTCCGCCACCGACTTATCGTCCGACCGCCAGGTAATCTCGGGATTGATGAAGACCTGCGGCGCCTTCGGCTCGTCCTTCTTGGCGAGATCCATGGTGACGACGCGCTGCGGCACGCCGATCTGGATGGCGGCAAGGCCGATACCGGGCGCCTCGTACATGGTCTCGAACATGTCGTCGACAAGCGCGCGCACCGAACGGTCGATCTTCGCGACCGGCGCGGACTTCAGCCGCAGCCGCTTGTCGGGAAGGATGATGATGTCGCGCTTGGCCATGGCTCGCGATGTAAGGGGTGTGGGTTGCGGGGTCAATCCAATTTCCCCTTGAGAAATCGGCATTTTCGCCCTAGCGTTCGCCGTTCGTTCGCCCCAGACCCGAATCGGGTAGAAGCGCCCTATGTCGCAGACACTGCTCCTCGTACTCGCCGCCATCATCGCGGCCGGCGTGCTTGCCATCATCGTGCTGCTGCTGCGGCCAAGACCGGCGCAGACCGATCCGGCCGCGCAGCAACGCCTGACCGAGCTCAACGCCCGGCTCGATGCCATGGGCAGCTGGCTGCAAAACGCGCACACGCAGCTGCAGCACACCGTGAACACGCGGCTCGACACGGTGACGCAAAACCTCGGCGAGTCGATGAAGACGACCACCAAGCATACGGCCGAGCATCTCCAGGCCTTGCACGCGCGGCTCGCCGTCATCGACAGCGCGCAGAAGAACATCACCGAGCTCGCGTCCACCGTCACGTCGCTGCAGAAGGTTTTCGACAACAAGCAGCGCCGCGGCGCCTTTGGCCAGGGACGCATGGAGGCGATCATTGCCGATGCGCTGCCGAAGGGCGCCTACGAATTCCAATACACCTTGAGCAACGGCAATCGCCCCGACTGTTGCATCCACATGCCGGACAAGCGGCATCTCATCATCGACGCCAAATTTCCGCTCGAGGCGACCAACGCGCTGGAAAAAGCCAAGACCGACGAGGAGCGGCTGCAGGCGACGCGCCAGCTGCGGCAGAACCTGGGCAAGCATATCGACGACATTTCCACGAAATACCTCATCAAAGGCGAGACGCAGGACGTCGCCTTCATGTTCATCCCTTCGGAGTCCATGTTCGCCGAACTCCATGACGCGTTCGACGACGTCCTGCAGAAAGGCTACCGCGCCGGCGTCATCATCGTGTCGCCCTCGCTGCTGATGCTGGCGATTCAGGTCGTGCAGCAAATCCAGAAAGACGCGCGTATGCGCGAGGCCGCCGACAAGATACTGACGGAGGTGGGATTGTTGATCGGAGATGTGCAGCGCCTCAGAGATCGCGTGGAGAATCTCGACAAGCACTTCGGCACCGTCAACAAGGACATCGAGCAGATCGTCACTTCGGCCGACAAGATTCTGAGCCGTGGCGAGAAGATCAAGAGCGTCGAGTTCGACGCCGAGCCGCCCAGCGCCGACATCATCGACGCGCCGATGCGCAAGCTGCAAGCCGGCGAATGACGCAATGACCGTCTCGCCCGGCACGGCGCAGGAAAAGCCCTCCGCGCTCGAGGCCGTCGCGGTCTATTTCAAGCCGCGCGTGCTCATCGTGATGTTCCTCGGCTTCTCCTCGGGGCTGCCGCTGGCGCTGTCCGGCGCCACGCTGCTCGTGTGGATGCGGGAGATGGGCGTCGACCTCGGCACCATCGGCCTGTTTGCGCTGGTCGGCACGCCCTACACCGTCAAGTTCCTGTGGGCGCCGCTGACCGACGCGCTCGACGTGCCGGTGCTGTCGCGCCTGTTCGGCCGCCGCCGCGGCTGGCTGGTGTTCACGCAGGCTTTGCTGATGGCGGCGATCGTCTTCCTCGGCTCGTGCGATCCGGCCGCGGCGCCGAGCCTGGTCGCCTTCGCCGCGCTGTTGGTGGCGACCACCTCGGCGACGCAGGACATCGTGGTCGACGCCTTCCGCGTCGAGAGCCTGCCGGAGAACGAACAGGCTGCCGGCATGGCCTCCTACGTCGCCGCCTACCGCGTCGGCATGCTGGTCTCGACCGCGGGCGCGCTGTTCCTGGTCAGCGGCTTCCAGTCCGCCGGCTACGGCAAGGACGCCGCCTGGCACTGGGGCTATTACGCCATGGCGCTGCTGGTGCTGATCGGCACCGTCACTGCGCTCATTGCCACCGAGCCGGAGCGATCGAAGGCGGCCGGGGCGGCGCAACGCTTGCAGAAGCCCTTTGCCCGCGTGGCGCAGGCCGCCGTCGGCGCCTTCAAGGACTTCATGAGCTACGACCTCGCCCTGGTGATGATCGCCTTCGTCGTGCTGTTCAAATTCACCGACGCGCTGTCCGGCACCATGACCGCGCCCTTCGTCATCGACCTCGGTTTTTCGCGCAACGAATACGCCGCGATCGTCAAGGGCGTGGGCCTGGCCGCCTTGCTGCTCGGCGGCTTTGCCGGCGGCTTCATCGCCAAGGCGCTGCCGCTCGCCACCAGCTTGTGGGTCGGTGCCATCGTCCAGGCTTCCGCCAACCTGGCGTTCTCGTGGCTCGCGGCCGTCGGCCACAGCCCGACCGCGCTGGCGATTGCCATCATCGCGGAGAATTTCTCGAGCGCGATCGGCACCGTGATGTATGTCGCCTACCTTTCGGCGCTGTGCCGCAACCCGCTGCACACGGCGACGCAATACGCGCTGCTGACCGCACTTGCCGCAGTCGGCCGCACCTACCTGTCGTCGATCGCGGGCTTCATCGCCGAGGGCACCGGCTGGATGTGGTTCTTCGTGATCTGCGCGCTCGCCGGCTTGCCGAGCCTCGTGCTGCTCGCCTGGCTGCAGCACGCCGGGCATTTCAAGCTGTTCGAGCCGAAGAAATAACCCTTGTCATTCCGGGACGGCGCGCAGCGCCGCATCCGGAATGACGGAATCAAAACAGCGTGCGCTGCTTGATCGCCGCGGCCAGCGTGCCCTCGTCGAGATAATCGAGCTCGCCGCCGACCGGCACGCCGTGCGCCAGCCGCGTCACCTTGACGTTGGCGTCCTGCAACAGCTCGGTGATGTAATGCGCCGTGGTCTGGCCGTCGACGGTGGCGTTGAGCGCCAGGATGACCTCTTTCACGGCCGGATCGTGCGCGCGCGAGATCAGCGCGTCGATGGTCAAGTCGCGCGGGCCGACGCCGTCGAGCGGCGACAAGGTGCCGCCGAGCACGTGATAGCGGCCGTTGACGGCGTGGGCGCGCTCGAGTGCCCACAGGTCGGCAACGTCGGCAACGACGACGATGATCGATTGATCGCGCCGCGCATCGGTGCAGACCGCGCACGGGTTCTGCGTGTCGATATTGCCGCAGGTCTTGCAGACCACGATCTTGTCCATCGCGGTCTCGAGCGCGCTGGTCAGCGGCGCCATCAGCGCCTCGCGCTTCTTGATGAGATGCAGCGCCGCGCGCCGCGCCGAGCGCGGACCCAGGCCGGGCAACCGCGCCAGAAGTTGGATCAAGCGCTCGATTTCAGGTCCGGCGACGGCGGCCACGGCGCTACTCCCCTCCCTCTTGTGGGGAGGGGCCGGGGGTGGGGGTGGCTGCATGAGGTAGCGCCCGGAACAACCACGACCCCCCTCCCTGTCCAAGGGGGGAGGGAACGCTGGAGGCGCAGGCGCCGAGAAATTCTTGCACGAAAATTCTCACCCCAAATTCATCCCCGGCGGCAGCGGCAGCCCGCCGGTGACAGCCTTCATCTTCTCCTGCAGCACGCCTTCCGCCTTGCGCCGCGCGTCGGCATGCGCGGCCACCAGCAGGTCCTCGAGGATTTCCTTTTCCGATGGCTGCATCAGCGAATCGTCGACCTTGATGCCCTTCATCTCGCCTTTGGCGCTGAGCCTGACGGTCACCATGCCGCCGCCGGCCGTGCCCTCGACCTCGATCTGGTCGAGCTCGGCCTGCAAGGCCTGCATTTTGGATTGCAGCTGCGCCGCCTGCTTCATCAGGCCCATGAAATCGGCCATCGGCTAGTCCTCGTCCATATCGGCCGGCGGCGGCACTTCGGATTCGTCAGCGCCGGCCGCCGGCGCGGTGACGCCGACGATCTTGGCGCCGGGGAAGCGGTTGAGCACCGCCTGCACCAACGGATCAGCCTGCACGCCGCGCTCGATCTCGGCCTGGCGTGCTTCGGTCTGGTCGCGCAGCGTCGGCGCGCCCTGCTCGGCCGAAATCACCACCAGCCAGCGATTGCCGGTCCACGACACCAGCTTGCGCGACAGGTCGTGCGCCAGCGTCTTGGCCGCGGTCGGCTCGAGCGCGATCTCCAGCCTGCCGTCCTCGAAGCGCACCAGCCGCACGTCGCGCTCCAGCGCAAGCTTCATGGTGATGTCGCGCTTCTCCGCCGCCAGCGCGATCAGTTCCTCGAACGAGGCGATCGACAGCGTCGGCGCGGCCTGCGGCGCCTCGGCGGGAGCCTCGGCGACACGCGGCGCGGCCGAAGCGGAGGAGCGCGGTGCGCCGCGCGGCGCCTCGTAGCGCGGCGCGAAGCTCTGCGCCGGCGCAGCGGACGCGCCGCCATTGCCCGGCGGACGGGACGGCGCGGCGCCCTCGTCCGTCATCGAGCGGACGACCTCGTCCGGCGTCGGCAGATCGGCGGCATAGGCGATGCGCACCAGCACCATCTCGGCGGCCGCCACCGGACGCCCCGAGGCCTGCACCTCGCCGATGCCCTTGAGCAGCATCTGCCAGGCGCGCGACAGGACGCGGTGCGAAAGCCTTGTTGCAAATTCACGGCCGCGCAGGCGCTCGGCTTCCGACAGCGACACGTCGTCGGCGACCGCCGGCACCACCTTCACGCGGGTGACGAAATGGGTGAATTCGGCGAGGTCGGACAGGATCACCGCCGGATCGGCGCCGATGTCGTATTGCTCGCGCAGCTCTTTCAGCGCCGCGGCGGTGTCGCCCTTCATCAGCGCCTCGAACAGATCGACGATGCGGACCCGGTCGGCCAGGCCCAGCATCTGCCGCACGTCGTCGGCGCGCACGGGGCCGGCGGCATTTTTGCTTTGGCCGGCACCTGTTTCGGCGCCGGCATGGGCGATCGCCTGGTCGAGCAGCGACAGGCTGTCGCGCACCGAGCCTTCGGCGGCCCGCGCGATCAGCGCCAGCGCCGCGGGCTCGACTTCGATTTTCTCCTTGGCGGCGATACCTTCGAGATGCTTGACCAGGAGCGCGGCGTCGACCCGGCGCAGATCGAAACGCTGGCAGCGCGACAAGACCGTCACCGGCACCTTGCGGATTTCGGTGGTGGCGAAGATGAACTTGGCGTGCGGCGGCGGCTCTTCCAGCGTCTTGAGCAGCGCGTTGAAGGCCGCGCCGGACAGCATGTGCACTTCGTCGAGGATATAGACCTTGTAGCGCGCCGACACCGGCGCGTAGCGGATCGCGTCGTTGATCTGGCGTACATCCTCGACGCTGTTGTGCGAGGCGGCGTCCATTTCCAGGACGTCGATGTGGCGGCTTTCGATAATGGCCTGGCAGTGCACGCCCATCACCGGCATGGTCACCGTCGGCGCCTTCACCGAGCCGTCCGGCAGTTCGTAATTGAGCGCACGGGCGAGGATGCGCGCGGTCGTGGTCTTGCCGACGCCGCGCACCCCGGTGAGGATCCAGGCCTGCGGAATGCGCCCCGCCTCGAACGCGTTCGATATGGTGCGCACCATGGCGTCCTGGCCGATCAGATCGGCAAAGCTCGCGGGACGGTACTTGCGCGCCAGCACGCGGTAGCCGGCAGCTTCGGCTCCAGGATCGGCGACTGGCGCGGCTTCGCTCATGTCAAATCCTTGCGGCGTCATTCCGGATGCCGCGAAGCGGCAGTCCGGAATCCATACTCCCTGTCTTGCTTGATAAGGGAAAGCCGGGGTTATGGATTCCGGGCTCGCGCCTTCGGCGCGCCCCGGAATGACAAGGAGGGGATGCTCGCCAAAGGTGGGAGGCTGACGAGCGACCCGAACCGCGCTCGTTAGGGCTGCTTCCTTCCGGACCTGACCCGGTTGGCGAGTGGCTCGTCCACCGCCAACCTCCCGAGGACTTATATCGGGCCAATAATGGCGGAAAGCAAGGTAAGGTCCGTCGGCCTGTGCATCGCTGTTTCCTTGTCATGGCCGGGCTTGTCCCGGCCATCTTAGATAGGCACGGTGCCACCTTATCGGGGTCACCGGGACATAGGCGTCTCGAAGAGACGCCGTTCTTCGAACGGCTATGCCCGGTGACGACAAAATGGCCGAATCGTCCTGGTCCCTCCACCCGCAACTCGCCGCCGATACCGTTCCGGTCGGCGATCTGGCGCTGGCGCGCGTGCTGCTGGCGAACGACGCCAATTACCCGTGGCTCATCCTGGTGCCGCGCCGGCCGGGCCTCACCGAGCTGATCGATTTGCCCGAGAATGAACAGATGCGGCTGCTCGGCGAAGTGGCAATGGTCGCGCGCACGCTCAAGGAGATCACCGCCTGCGACAAGCTCAACATCGCCGCGCTCGGCAATCAGGTGCCGCAGCTGCACGTGCATGTCATTGCCCGCCGCCACAGCGACGCCGCCTGGCCGAAGCCGGTGTGGGGCGCGGCGCCGCCAGCCACCTACGATCTTGTGGCGCGCGACGGCTTTATCGGCGCGCTGCGGCGCGCTCTTCAAATCGAACGAAACAATCGCTAAAACGAAAATGCGCCGCTCGTCCCCGCCAACGCGGCAACCTCAGGAGAGAAACTGATGACCTTCCGCATTGCCGTCGTGCAGCCGATCGCCAATCCGATCGGCGAGGACGAAAAGAACGTCGCCGACGCGGTGGGCTTCATCGCCCGCGCCAAGAACGAAGGCGCCGATTTCGTCTGCTTTCCCGAAACCTATCCCGGACCTTGGCGCATGCCGGCGGCGTTCGATCCGACGCCGCGCATCGCCGAGGCGGCGGCCAAATACGGCGTCAACACCATCTACGGCACCATCGAGCCGCTCAGCCATAACGAGGGCACCGCGCATAACCTGATCTGCATGGCCTATGGCGACGGCCGCGCGCCGGTCTCCTATCGCCGCACCCACCCCAACGGCCCCTGGATCTATACCGGCGGCAAGTGGTGGGAGTTTCAGTACGTGCCGGGCAGCGAGTTTCCGGTATTCGACACCGCGCACGGCAAGGTCGGCATGGCGATGTGCAGCGAAGCGTATATGCCGGAGGTGACGCGGGCGCTGGCGCTGCGCGGCGCCGAACTGATCTTCATGCCGGCCGGCACCGACAAGGGCAAATTGTGGGCGAGCTGGCGCAACCTGATCTGGTCGCGCTCGATCGAGAACCTGGCGATTGTGGTGACCACGCAAAACCTGTTCAGCCACGCCGAGCGCGGGCTGGCCATGGTGGCGACGCCGGAGGAAATCCTGTTCGAGAGCACGGCGGCCGGCTTCTTCGTGGTCGACGTCAGCCTCGAGCGCGCACGCGAGATGCGCGCCTCGACCGACACGGTGACGTCGTCGCAAAGCTACGGCGCCAAGCAGGGCGTGCTCGGGCCGCAATGGCAGCGCCCCGAGCTGCGCGAGAAGATGTATCCAAGGCCGGTGGACTAGCGTTGCGCCGGGGCGCAGCCCGTGCGATTTTGCGCCCGCATGCCGCCCCGCCCCGATCTCGGCCCCAAACCGCGCCTCGGCTACACGCAAGGCCGCATCGAGCGCGCCGCCGAGCAGCGCACCGACGAGGCAGCGCTCGCCGCCTTTGCCGCCGATTCGCGCGCCGGCGCCTACGTCATCGGCATCGAGATGATCGTCATGAAGAAGGGCTCGCCGATGAGCGATCCGCTCTTCACCATGGCGCAGGCCCGCGCCATGGAAGGCGCGACCGAGACCGTGTTCCTTGGCCTCATCGACGGCGCGCCGCGCTTCGGCTTCGGCATCACCGCCCAGGCCGCGGAAGCGCTGAAAAGCCGCGACGGCTTCCACGTCACCGATCTGCGCTCGATCGCCGTGCAGGGCCTGGTCGAGCCCGACCATCTACCGCCGATCGCCGAGGCCAAGGCGGTGCTGCACTGGCACGCCCGCCACCGCTTCTGCCCGAATTGCGGCGCGGCGACGCAGCCCGTCAGCGGCGGCTGGAAGCGCGACTGCGCCGCCTGCAAGACCGAGCACTTTCCGCGCACCGATCCGGTCGTCATCATGCTGGCGATCGACGGCGAGCGCTGCCTGCTCGGCCGCTCGCCGCGTTTCGCGCCCACCATGTGGTCGTGCCTTGCCGGCTTCATCGAGCCGGGCGAGTCGATCGAGGACGCCGTGCATCGCGAGACGCGCGAGGAGGCCGGCATCACCTGCGGCCGCGTGCGCTACTTCGCCTCGCAGCCCTGGCCGTTCCCGACCTCGCTGATGATCGGCTGCCATGCGCAGGCGCTGACCACCGACATCGTCGTCGACCGCAGCGAGCTCGAGGACGCGCGCTGGTTCGCGCGCGACGAGATCGTGGCGATGCTCAGGCGGCAGCACCCGCAGGGGCTGACCACGCCACCGCCGGTCGCCATCGCCCACCACATCATCCGCGCCTGGATCGAGGGCGAGGTTGACTAGCGCGCCGCGAATCCTGTGCGCCGGCATCGCGGTGCAGGACATCGTGATGCGCGTGCAGAATTTTCCGCCGCCGGGCGCCAAGGTGGCGGCGTCGGATTTCATCGTCACCGGCGGCGGTTGCGCGGCGAACGCCGCGCTGGCGGTGGCGCGCCTTGGCGCGCGCGCGGCCTTTGCCGGCCCGCTCGGCGGCAACAACGACGCGGTGAGCGAGCGCATTCTCGCCGATCTGGCGGCCGAAGGCGTCGATTGCAGCGGCGTGGTCCGCGTCGAGGGCGGCACCGCCTCGGTGTCGCTCATTCTGCTCGACGCCGAGGGCGAAAAGACCATCGCCACCCGGCGCGGCATCGGGCTTGCACAGGCGCTGCCGGGGGACGCCGATGCGCTGGTCGTCGGCGCCGATGCGGTGCTGGTCGACAACCGCTTTGCGGACTTCGTCACGGCGGTCTGCCGCGCCGCGCGCAAGGCCGATTTGCCCGTCGTCATCGATCTCGACCAGGCAACAAAGCCGGATGACCCGCTGCTCGCGCTCGGCAGCCATGTCATCGCCTCGATGGAAGCGCTGTCCGGCACCACCGGCACGCGCGAGCCGGCCGCCGGCCTCGCCGGGCTGGCCGCGCATGTGTCCGGATTCGTCGCCGTCACCGACGGTCCGAACGGCGTCTACTGGCTGGAGAACGGCGCCTTGCGGCACATGCCGGCTTTCGCCGTGACGGCGATCGATTCGCTCGGTGCCGGTGACGCGTTTCACGGCGCCTTCACGCTGGCGCTCGCGGAAGGCTGCGATCTTGCCGGGGCGCTGCGCTTCGCCGGCGCCGCGGCCGCACTTAAATGCACGCATTTTGGCGGCGCTGCGGGGGCGCCGCGGCGCGCCGAGGTCGACGAGTTTCTGAAAAACCATCAATAGTCATTCCAGGAAGCGAGCAAAGCTCGCGGGACCCGAATGACGTGCTTGTTTATTGTTTCGACGGACAGGGCGCGCCGCACGGCGCGCAGGCGCCGGCGAAATCCTCCGGCGACACCGCGCGGCCGCTCGACGGGCTGGTCAAGTGCTGCACGACGACGGCGGCGAGGCCGAGCACAATGACGGCCATGTAGACCTTGCGCATGGCCTAATCCTTCGACAGGCCGAACAGCGGCCGCAGCTTGATGCCGACCAGGCAGCCCGGCAGCGCCGCGGCAAACCATACCCAGCCGTGCAGCGAGCCGGAGGCGACGCCCGAGACAAAGGCGCCGATATTGCAGCCGAAACCGAGCCGGGCGCCCCACCCCATCAGCAGCCCGCCGATCAGGGCCGCAGCCAGCGATTTGACCGGCGGCCATGCCGCCACGGCAAACGGCCGGCTCGCGGCGGCCGCCGCCATGGCGCCGAACAACATGCCGAAATCGGTCAGGCTGGACGTGTCGGACAGCACGGTGTTCTCAAGAGCAAATTTCGGTCCCGGCCACTGCCAGAACGGCGCCTGCGAAAGATCGAAACCGAGCGCGCTCGCGATCTTGGCGCCCCACACCGTATAGCCGAAGGTCACGCTCCAGGGATGTCCGCCTGCGAGAAAGACGGCGACGCACAAAAGACCGATGGCGAGGCCGCCGATCACATAGCTGCGCGACGGCGCGAAATTCGCCCCGCGCCGCCTGGCGATCGCCGCCAGCAGCACCGCTACGAGGCCAAGGGATGCCAGCGTCGCGGCGAGCCCGCCCCAGGGGCCGAGATAATCCGAGGCGATCACCGGATCGATGCCGCCGAGCGCAAGAAAGGCCGGCAGCGACAGGCTGCCGAACACGCAGCCGGCGATGAAACCGGCAAGGGCGAGCAGCATCCGGCCGGAGCCGCCGCCTGCGGTATAGAGCGTCCCGGAGCCGCAGCCATTGGCGAGCTGCATGCCGATGCCGAAGGTGAAGGCGCCGATCACCAGCGACGGCCCGAGCGGCGCTATGGCGCCGCCGAATTTCGGCGACAGCGCCGCCACCGGCACGACTGCAAGCGCAGTCACGGCGATGACGATCAGCCCGCCGATCAAGCCGCCGGCCTCGCCGCGCGTCAGGAAGCGCCGCCATGACGCCGTGAAGCTGAATTCGGCCTTGAGGAAGGCGATGCCGAGCCCGAAGCCGCCGAGCAGCAAGGCGGCCGAAGCCGGCTGGCCATCGAGCAGGACCAGCGCGATCAGGATCGCAGTGGCGCCAACCGACAGCGCCAGAAACAGGAAGTCAGCGTGTGCGCCCGCCCGCGAGGCGGACGTGCCGATGGTCGCCGTGGTCATGCCGGATATTTACGTGCGTTACGAGCCGAACCCAAGCTTCTTCTTGAGGTCATCCCACTTTGTGCGCTCGGAGACAACCGGGCGGTGCGGGTCCATGCTCCATTCGACCATCGAGCCGTCGTAGAGCTTGACGTCCTTGCGGCCGAGCAATTCGTGCAGCACGAACCAGTCGGTCGCCGACCAATGGCCGGTGTTGCAGTAGGTGACGATCGGGCCGGCGGGGATGCGCGCGGCAATGGCCGCGAGTTCGGCCTGCGGCTTCAGGCGGTTGGCCTTGTTGTCGTAGAACTCGTCGCTGTCGAGATCGATCGCGCCGGGGATATGGCCATAGGCCTGGACCTTGGGGGCGCGCTCCTTGCCGTTGAAGAACGAGGCCGGCCGGGCATCGACCAGCGTGGCGCCGCCCGACTGCTGGATGCGGGCGACATCGGCAAGCTCGGCAAGGCTCGACTTGTCGGCCTCGGCCTCGAGCATTTTCGGCGTCGGCGTCGGCGACGGACCGCTTTGCGTCGGCAGGCCGGCCGCGCTCCAGGCGGCCATGCCGCCGTCGAGGATCGAGACGTTGGGCACGCCCGCCACCTTCAGCGTCCAATAGACGCGCGCGGCGGAGCCGAAATCGGTGAAGTGTACACCGGCCGGCACGACGACGACGTGGCTTTTCTCGTCGATGCCGAGATCGCCGATCAGATTCTGAATTTCGAGGATGCTCGGCAGCATGAACGGCACATTGTGCACGGTCACGCGCCAGCCCGGCTTGTCGTAGTCGCTGTGGATGCTGCCGGGGATGTGCGCCGCCAGATAGGCCTTCTCGCCGCCGCCGTCGATGGCGGAACGGACGTCGACGACGACGAGATCGGCATCATGAAGATGCTGGTTGAGCCATTGCGGGCTGACCAGCGGCTGGGCCGCTGCCGCCGGCGCCGCCAGCGCCAGCATCAGCGTCAGCGCCGCGGCGAATTTGGCAAAGGAGATTTTCATGGAGGTCAGGTCCCGTCGAAACGCAGCCTTGGGAAGGCGCCGAAAGATTGGGCTTGATATAGAATAATCTTCTCGCTAGATACAGATGGACCTAAGAAATAAGAATATTCTTCTATAGGAGATCGCTTTGTTAGATACCCGTTCTAAAGAACGCAGAGGCGCTGAAATGGATGCCATCGACCGCAAGATCCTGGCCGTGGTCCAGGAGGATGCCTCCCTGTCGGTCGCCGAAGTCGGCCAGCGCGTCGGGCTGTCCTCGACGCCGTGCTGGAAGCGGCTGCAGCGGCTCGAGGCCGACGGCGTGATCATGCGCCGGGTGGCGCTGGTCGATCCCGACAAGATCGGCCTCGGCATCACCGTCTTCGTCTCGATCGAGACCAGCGACCATTCGCAGGAATGGCTCAAGCGCTTCGCCCAGGTGGTCGGCGCCATGCCGGAGGTGATGGAATTCTACCGCATGGCCGGCGACGTCGACTACATGCTGCGCGTGGTGGTGCCGGACATGGCCGGCTACGACGCCTTCTACAAGCGGCTGATCGGCACGGTGCCGCTGAAGAACGTCACATCGCGTTTCGCCATGGAGCGTATCAAGCAGACCACGGCGCTGCCGATCGGCGAAATCCGCGCGACCGCCTAGCTCGAGCAGGACGTGCTGTTGTAGGTCGGCGCAGTGATGCGTGGGCTCATGTACATGCGGTCCGACAAATTGAGCGTGCCGGTGACGGTGTAACCGACGGTCGGCCGGTATTGATAGGTTGCCTCGCCCAGCAGCAGCTGGGTGCTCGCCACGGCAAGCGCGCTCGGCACCGTGATCGAACCGCTGCGCGCCGTACCGCCGCGCGTCACGCTCCATTTCACGGTGGCGTTGCGGTTGGCGTCGATGTTGATGCACGACAACGTGATGCTGAGCTGGCTCGTCGAATAGGGCGCAATGATCGCCGACGAAGCGTCGAGGATATTGGTCATGTCGGTCGAGCTGATCGTCGTCACCTGCGCGGCGAGGTTGGCGAGCGCGGCGGCGGTCAGGCTGACTTTGCGGTCGGCGGCGACACCGTCGGAAATTTCGGCGCAACCGACATAAAGCGTGATCATCAGCGGCGCCAGCAGCGCAAATTCGACCGCGGAGACGCCGCGTCGGTCGCCGCCAAATCGTCCAAGCACTCGTCGCAAATTCATGATCATCGGTCAGCTATAGGGTTCGTTGCGGAACACCGCCGTCGCCACCAGCAGGCGCTTGTTGCCGCTCAGGTTGGACAGATTGTCGCTGAACATCGAGACGTAGACCGGCCACTGGTAGTAGAGCCGGACCACGACGATGGAGCCGGGGCCGCCCGGCGTATAGGTCATGTTCGAGGTGTCGAGCTGGCCGTTGGTGATCGGCGGCGTGTTGCTGATCGAGGCGAAGCTCGTATAGGTCTTGACGTCGACGTAGACGCCGTTCGAGCAGTCGAACAATCCGCCCGCCAGCCGATTGCAAACCGCGGTCTTGAAGTCGTCTTTGCTGTATCCCGCGGTCTGCGCCTGCCCGGTCATGATCAGCCGGGCGGAGTCGGTGGCGGCGGATTCGAGCGTCTGCCCGGCGAAGAACACCAGCGCGGTCTCGACGATGGCGAAGACCAGCGCCAGAAACGGCGCGGCCACAAGCGCGAACTCGACGGCGGCGGCGCCGTCGCGCGCGTGCGCGAACCGGCGGGCCGGGGCCATCAACTTGCTGCGAATAAGCTTGATCATGGCAACGGTCTCGTCTCTCAACGGTGCCGCGACACCGTTTGATAGCAAAAGCCCGTTTGCGATTTCTTGCGCGCGGAACTGCAAAGCGCGGCTATTGGATTAACTGTGCGCTAACCGTAGCGTCTCAGCGGCCTCCGGGCGGGCCGGCGGCCGGGGCTGCGGCGCCGCCCTGCGCGGCGCCGTTGCGGGCCGTAATCTGGGCAAGGGTGTCGCCGAAATACGGCGCGCCGTCGCCGAGCGTATTGCGCGGCTGGCATTCGGGCGCGCAGTTCCAGGTTTCCCGGATAATGCCGCGATAGACGGTGACGACATTGTCGGGCGCGGGGCCGTGCACCTCCACGGTCTTGCTCATGACCACGCGGCCGTCGCGATCGAGTGCCAGAAGATTGGTGGCGCCATAGCCCTTGCCGGTGACCACCATCAGGCCGCCGCCCTGCAGCGTGGCGTCGGCGATCAAGGGATTGCCGATGACGACCGTGGTGGTGCGCTCCGGGATCTTGAGGAGGCGCGCCTGGTCGAGATTGATGGTGAGGCTATCGGCCTGAGCCGGCAGGGCCGCAAACAGCGCGCAGGTCAGCGTCCCCAATAGTGCGCAGTGACGCCCGAACACGGCCGACATGGCAACTCTCCCGCACGCACGCAACAAGGCCCTGTTGAGGCCACTTATGCTATGGAGTTGACTGCAAATTGGTGAATGAAGTGCAAAGGCCGCGGCTCTAGCGCGTGAACGGGTAGATGAACTGGCCGCCAAAGCTTTCCGGGAAGCTCTTGTCGGCGATGCCGTAGGCGTTCGGCAACTCGTTTTTCGGCATATAGAAGGTGCCGAACATCACGTCCCAAATCGGGAATGTACCGGCGAAATTCTTGGAGCCGCCGCGGTCGGCGGCGGTGTGATGCCAGCGGTGGAAAACCGGGCCCGCCAGGACATACCTGAACGGCCCCAGCGTCCAGTTCAGGTTGGCATGCACGAAGGCCGAGGTCGCGGTGGTGAAGGGGCCGACCCAAAGCATCACGTTCGGTGAAATGCCGGCGAGCAGCAGCGCCACGTCGACCATGACCGTGCCGAACAGGATGTTGACCGGGTGGAAACGCGCCGCCGAAATCCAATCGAGATCCTCGGAGGAATGATGCACAGCGTGATACCGCCACATCCGTGCGCCGTGATAGAGACGGTGAATCCAGTAGGTCAGGAAGTCCGATACCACCACAAAGGTGACAGCCTGCGCCCATAGCGGCATCTCGGCGAGCGGGCCGAAGCCGTCATCGTAGAATTTGATCAACGCTTCGGCGCCGTGAATGTCGTAAAACCAGGCCGCGCCCATCACCATCAGGCCGATGCGCACGAAGCGCGCGCCAAGCGGGATCAGAAACCAGTAGAGCACGTCGGTGACGATCTCGCGCTTGCGCCACCACGGACGTCCGGGATTGCAGGCCGACCAGTGGGTCAGCACCGCGAAGACCACGCCCAGCGCGATGGTGATCGGGACAAGCTTGAGGAGCGTGTGTCCGGCGACTTCAAGGACCGAGAAGAGTTCGACCAGCATCGCCTGCGCCTACATCACACCACGACATACGTTCCGATGCGCAGCCCCGGTATCGGCGCGGGCGGTTAAGATTGGCTGAATCGAGAATGCCACGGCCGCGCGAGCCTGGGTCGCGCCGGGCGCGCCGCAAGATTACAAATGGCAGGTGGCAGGCGTTGCCGCAGTATTGGCGGAACTGACTCAGGTAGCCGCAGGCAGACAATGGGCCGGCACCCAACAGTATTATAGGACCGGCTCCGCCAGTATTTCTCGAATAGTCTAGCAATATCTTACGTATTGATACTATAAACGTTCTGTTAACCACGATATTCTTCCTAGAACATCTTATTAACTACATAGCATATACATCTGAATACCTCTTGTTTCATCGATACTATTAACCGCGGCGCAAGCTCTCGTTGCTAGGTTCTCGCCCGTGGGTCGGGAAGCCGGAAGCGCCGGCGCTCGTAACCACCTCAGACAGCCACGTGTGGATCTAGGAGCTATCAGATGAAGAACCTCTTCGTGCGTTTCATGAAGGACGACTCCGGCGCCACCGCCATCGAGTACGGCCTCATTGCGGCGGGCATTTCGGTCGCGATCATCGCGGTCGTGAACGGCCTCGGCAGCAACCTCAACACCAAGTTCAGCTCGATCTCGACCCAGCTGAAGTAAGCGCGCTGAACGACGAGAATACAAAGGCTCCGGCACAGTGCCGGAGCCTTTTGCTTTTAGAGGCCCGGCGCGCCGCGGTTTACGAAGGGTAAACGGTGTCCGGACTAATTTGCGTGACGAGGACGAACCGATGTTGATCGACGCAATCAGGCTTTTGCTCTTCCCTGCCCTGATGGCGTTCGCCGCCTCGAGCGATCTCTTCACCATGACCATCTCCAACAAGCTGTCGGTGGCGCTCGCCGTCGGCTTCTTCCTGCTGGTCGTCGTCACCGGCATGGGGCTGTCCGCGGTCGGCATGCACGTTGCCGCCGCGGGTTTGGTCCTGGTCGTCGCCTTCCTGTTGTTCACGCAAGGCTGGATCGGCGGCGGCGACGCCAAGCTCGCCGCCGCGGCCGCGCTCTGGTTCGGCTTCGGCCATCTGCTCGATTTTCTCGTTTACGCCTCGCTGCTCGGCGGCGCCTTGACCGTCGTCATCATCCAGTTCCGCAAATTGCCATTGCCGGGCCTGCTTGCGCGCCAGCCATGGATCATGCGCCTGCACGACAAGGCGGGCGGCGTGCCCTACGGCATCGCGCTCGCCGCGGCGGCCCTCATCGTCTATCCGCACACCGGATGGATGCCGGCCGGCTGAAGAGGCGTGTCATAACGCGCGCAAGACAATATTAACTCGATTTAGATACCGCTCCTTAACCATGCCTTGACCTTTAACTGGTCAAATCCGGTGCAGGCGGCGGCGTCGGCCGCCATGTGGTTTGGCGGCTGCTGTGGGCCGTCCCAGTCGGTTGAGAGAGTGAGCGTATGAAAGCCGCGCGTATCGTTGTTCTCAGCGTTGCTCTCGGGGCCGGCGGTATCGCCGCACTGTTGGCCGGCCGTTCCGAGAAGCCGGCGCCCGTCGTGCAGCAGGTCGCGCCGAAGGTCGACACCGTCGACGTCCTGGTCGCCAAATCCGACATCGGCACCGGCCAAGTCGTTTCTCCGGCCGAATTGCAGTGGCAGCCCTGGCCGGCAGGCGCCGCCAGCGGCAATTTCATTCGCCGCAGCGATCGTCCCGACGCCATCGAAAAGCTGAGCGGCGAAATCGCGCGCGTGCCCTTCGTCACGGGCGAGCCGATCCGCGAAGCCAAGCTGATCAATGCCAAGGGCTCCGGCTTCATGGCCGCGATCCTGCCCAGCGGCATGCGAGCAGTGTCGACGCAGATTTCGCCGGAAACCGGAGCCGGCGGCTTCATTCTGCCGAACGACCGCGTCGACGTCATCCTCACCCGCCACGACCGCGAAGCCGAGAAGGTTTCCGGCAGCGAAGTGCAGACCAGCGAAACGATTCTGAGCAACGTGCGCGTGCTGGCGATCGACCAGAACATCCAGGAAAAAGACGGCCAGAAGGTCGTCGTCGGCAAAACCGCGACGCTCGAGCTTACGCCGCGCGAGGCCGAAACGCTGGTGCTGGCGCAGCGCCTGGGCGCGCTGTCGCTCGCCTTGCGCAGCATCACCGACGGGCAGGGCGACAGCGCCCGGGTCGACGACAAGACCGACCGCCGCACCGGCAGCGTCAACGTCATTCGCTTCGGCATCAGCACGACGGCAATGCCGCGATGATCGAGCAAGGGGACCTGAGGGACATGGCGACAAGGACACTGATCCGTACCGCCGCGCTGGGCGCGCTGCTGTTGGGCGCGGCGACGGCGCCGATGGCTCCAGCCAACGGCGCCGACACCCACATGCCGGTCATCAAGGTGGCGGCGAGCGAGGCGACCTCGCGCTTCATCCCGCTCGGCATCGGCAAGTCGGTCGCCATCGATCTGCCGGGCGACATCAAGGACGTGCTGGTGGCCGATCCGACGATCGCCAACGCTGTCGTGCGGTCCTCGCGCCGCGTCTACATGATCGGCGTCAAGGTCGGCCAGACCAATATTTTCTTCTTCGACGCCGACGGCAAGCAGATCGCCGGCTTCGACATCGCGGTCACCCGCGACCTCAACGGCATCCGGGCCGCCCTCAAGCAGACCATGCCGGATGCCGATATCCGCGTCGAAGGCATCGGTGACGGCATCATGCTCACCGGCTCGGCAGCAAGCCCGGCCGAATCGCAGCAGGCCTTCGATCTCGCCACACGGCTTGCCGGCGACGGCACCAAGGTGGTCAACGGCATCACCGTGCACGGACGCGACCAGGTGATGCTCAAGGTGATGCTCGCCGAGGTGCGCCGCGACGTCATCAAGCAGCTCGGCATCGATCTGTCAGGCAGCTTCAACTACGGCACCAACGTGGTGAACTTCAACACGCAGAACCCGTTTTCCGTCACCGGCCAGGCGATCGACAACACCAACATCGCCGGGCAGTTCAAGAACGTGAACGCGACGCTGCGCGCCATGGAGCGCGCGGGCGTGGTGCGCACGCTGGCGGAGCCGAACCTGACGGCGATCTCCGGCGAGACCGCGCAGTTTGTCGCCGGCGGCGAATTTCCGATTCCCAACGGCCTGTCGTGCGACACCACCAAGTCGCCGCCGGTCTGCCAAGCCCAGGTCGACTTCAAGAAATTCGGCGTCAGCATGGTGTTCACGCCGGTGGTGCTGTCGGAAGGCCGCATCAGCCTGAAGGTGATGACCGAGGTTTCCGATTTGTCGTCGGAGAACGCGCTGACGCTGAGCGTGCCTGGCTCGACACAGACCCTGACCATTCCCTCGATTTCGACGCGGCGCGCCGAGACCGTCGTCGAGGTTCCCTCCGGCGGGTCGCTGGCGATGGCCGGCATGATCCAGGAGCAGACCAAGCAGCAGATCAACGGCCTGCCCGGCCTGATGCAGATCCCGATCCTCGGCACGCTGTTCAAGAGCCGCGACTACGTCAATCACCAGACCGAACTCATGGTGCTGGTGACGCCCTACGTGGTGCGCGCGGTGGCGCAGAAGCAGCTCGCCAAGCCTGACGACGGTTTCGCCGATCCGAGCGATCCGTCGACCGTGCTGCTCGGCCGGCTTAACCGCATCTACGGCGCGGCCAACAAGGTCGAGCCGGCGCGCACGAGCTATCGCGGCAAATACGGTTTCATCCTGGATTGAGCGGGGACACGCTTCAATGACAGCATCTCACACTGGCGCAAACCAGCGCCGCAGCCGGGCGGCGCTGCTGATCATGGCAGGCGGGCTTGCCTGCCTGCTCGCCGGTTGCAACCAGACGACCGTCGCCAAACAACAGGAGTATTACCCGACCGACTATCGCGACCGTCATCCGATCACGCTGAAGGAAGGCCAGCAGACGGTCCAGATCTTCGTCGGCCGCAATCGCGGCGGCCTGCTGCCCACCCAGCGCGCCGAAGTGCTGGCGTTCGCGCGGCAGTGGCGACGGGAAGCCACCAGCGGCATCATCATCGAAGTCCCGCATGGCGGCCCGACCGACCGCGCCGCCGCCGATTCGCTGCGCGAAGTGCATTCGATCCTGGCCGCCTCGGGCGTGCCGAGCCGCGCCGTCTATACGCGCAACTACCAGCCGTCGGAAACGTCGCTCGCCAGCATCAACATCAGATACACCAAGCTGGTGGCGCAGGCCGGCCCTTGCGGATTGTGGCCGCACGATCTCGGTCCGGCCCCCGACCTCGCCTACAACGACAACAAGCCGTACTGGAATCTCGGCTGCGCCACGCAGCACAACCTCGCGGCTGAAATCGATAATCCCGCCGACCTTGTGCAGCCGCGCGGCGAGGCGCCGGCCTACCAAGCGCGCCGCTCGGTCTCGACGGACAAATGGCGCAAGGGCGAGAACCCGTCGGGCAGCTACTCAGGGTATGACACCGGCAAGATCACAGACATCGCAAAATGATCAAGCACGCACATCAAGTCGCCGTCGCCGCGGAGGCAAGCCCACCGACTGCGCCGGCCGTCTCGGCCAGCGCCGACGACCATATCGCGCCGGCGCCGCGCGTTTCGGTGCAGGCCTTCTGCGAGACCGTGGAAACCGCGGCCGCCGTCCAGGCCGCAAGCGAGGACCGCCGGCTCGCCAAAGCCCACGTCAAGATCCAGATGGGCGGCGCCACCGCCGCCGTCGAGGCCTACCGCAATTCGCCGACGCCGAACGTCATCATCCTCGAATCGGAAAATCGCGCCGAGGACATTCTCGCCGGCCTCGACAGGCTGGCCGAAGTCTGCGACGCCGGCACGCGGGTCGTCGTCATCGGCCGCATCAACGACGTCATGCTCTATCGCGAGCTGACGCGGCGCGGCGTCAGCGACTATCTCATCGCACCGATCGGCGCCATCGATGTCGTGCGCGCGATCTGCGGCCTGTTCTCGGCGCCGGACGCCAAGCCGGTCGGCCGCATCATCGCCGTGGTCGGCGCCAAAGGCGGCGTCGGCGCCTCGACCATCGCGCATAACGTTGCCTTCGCCATCGCCCGCGACCTCGCGCTCGATTCCGTGGTTACCGATCTCGATCTCGCCTTCGGCACCGCCGGCCTCGATTACAACCAGGATCCGCCGCAAGGCGTCGCCGACGCCGTGTTCTCGCCCGACCGAGTCGACACTGCATTCATCGACCGCCTGCTGTCGAAGTGCACCGACCATCTGAGCCTGCTGGCGGCGCCGGCGACGCTCGATCGTGTCTACGATTTCGGCGCCGACGCCTTCGACGCCATCCTCGACGCGCTGCGCGGCTCGATTCCCTGCGTGGTGCTCGACGTCCCGCACGTCTGGTCCGGCTGGACCAAGCGCCTGCTGGTCAGCGCCGACGACATTCTCGTGGTGGCCGGGCCCGACCTCGCCAACCTGCGCAATGCCAAGAACATGGTCGACCTGCTGCGCACGGCGCGGCCGAACGACCGTCGTCCGCTCTACTGCCTCAACCAGGTCGGCGTGCCGAAGCGGCCGGAGATTTCGCCGGCGGACTTCGCCAAGGCGCTGGAAGACCCGCCGCTGGCGGTCATTCCGTTCGATCCGCAGCTGTTCGGCACCGCCGCCAATAACGGACAGATGATCGCAGAAGTATCGGCAAGCCATAAGACCGCGGACATGTTCCGCCAGCTCGCACAGGTCCTTACCGGCCGCGCCGAGGCCAAGCGCGCGGGCGGCAGCATGCTGGCGCCCCTGCTCGCCAAGCTGAAGCTGATGAAGGCGAGCTGAGACAGCGCCCGGAGTAGATCGTCGTGTTCGGCAAGCGTAGCGCAACAGCTGAAGTCCGCGCCCCGGCCCCCGCCGCGCCGCAGCCGGGGGCACCCGCGCCTGCGACGGCGCCCGCCGCCGCGCCGCCTCAGCCCAAGGCCACCGATACCGGCCGTGCACCCTTTCCCTCGGAAGGGCTCGGCGCCCCGCTGGTGTCGGCGCCGACGCCGTCGCGCATGCCGGCAGCGCCGGTCAACATGCCGGCAATCGATTCGCGCCGCTCGGAAGCCTATTACGAGACCAAGAGCGTCATTTTCGGCGCGCTGATCGAAGCCATCGACCTCGCCCAGCTCGCGCGCCTCGACGCCGATTCCGCGCGCGAGGAAATCCGCGACATCGTCAACGAGATCATCGCGATCAAGAACATCGTGATGTCGATCTCGGAGCAGGAGGAACTGCTCGACGACATCTGCAACGACGTGCTCGGCTTCGGGCCGCTCGAGCCGCTGCTGTCGCGCGACGACATCGCCGACATCATGGTGAACAGCGCCGGCACCGTCTACATCGAAGTGATGGGCAAGATCCAAAAGACCGGCATTCGCTTCCGCGATAACCAGCAGCTGCTCAACATCTGCCAGCGCATCGTCAGCCAGATCGGCCGCCGTGTCGACGAATCCTCGCCGATCTGCGACGCGCGCCTGCCCGACGGCAGCCGCGTCAACTGTATCGTGCCGCCGCTGGCGATCGACGGGCCCGCGCTCACCATCCGCAAGTTCAAGAAGGACAAGCTGACGCTCGATCAGCTCGTCAAGTTCGGCACCATCACGCCGCAGGGCGCGGAAATCCTGCGAATCATCGGCCGCTGCCGCGTCAATACGCTGGTGTCGGGCGGCACCGGCTCGGGCAAGACCACGCTGCTCAACTGTCTGACGCAATTCATCGACGACGACGAACGCATCATCACCTGCGAGGACGCCGCCGAATTGCAACTGCAGCAGCCGCACGTCGTGCGCCTGGAGACGCGCCCGCCCAACCTCGAAGGCGAAGGCCAGGTGACCATGCGCGATCTGGTGAGAAACTGCCTGCGCATGCGGCCCGAGCGCATCATCGTCGGCGAAGTCCGCGGACCCGAGGCCTTCGACCTGCTGCAGGCCATGAACACCGGCCACGACGGCTCGATGGGCACGCTGCACGCCAACAACCCGCGCGAGGCGCTTTCCCGCATCGAGTCGATGATCACCATGGGCGGCTTCTCGCTGCCCTCCCGCACCATCCGCGAGATGATCACGGCATCGATCGACGTGGTGATCCAGGCCGCCCGCCTGCGCGACGGCACGCGCAAGATCACGCACATCACCGAAGTGATGGGCATGGAAGGCGACGTCATTATCACGCAGGACCTGTTTGTCTTCGACATGATGGGCGAAGACGCCAACGGCAAGATCATCGGCCGGCACCGCTCGACCGGCATCGGACGCCCGCGCTTCTGGGATCGCGCGCGCTATTACGGCGAGGAGCAACGGCTCGCGACCGCGCTCGATGCGGCGGAAGCAGCGTCCCAGGACATGCGGACCTGACATGCAAGCCATCGCCATGTTCTTTCTCGCTTCGGTCGCGGTTGGCGGCCTGGCCTGGGTTTTCGTCTATCCGATCCTGTCGGGCGAACGGAAGGCCGAGAAGCGCGTGGCGAGCGTCGCCAAGGCGGCGCCGGCAGTGCGCGTTGCACGCAATCAGCGCTCGCGCCGCGACGTCGTCGAAGCCACCCTCAAGGAGTTCGAGGAGCGCCACAAGCAGACCAAGAACAAGCCGATCTCGGTGCGCATCGCGCAGGCCGGCCTGAATTGGTCGAAGCGGCAATTCCTGCTGCTGTCGGTCGGCATCGGAGTCGGCATGTTTCTGCTCGGCCTCCTCGGCGGCGGCGGCCTGCTGGTGGGGGCCGCGCTCGCCTTTGCCGGGGCCTTCGGCATACCGCGCTGGCTGCTGTCGTATTTGAAGAAGCGCCGCGAGGCCAGATTTCTCAATGTCTTCCCCGACGCGGTCGACATCATCGTGCGCGGCGTCAAGGCCGGCCTGCCTCTGCTCGATTGCCTGAAGATGATCACCGCGGAATCGCCCGAGCCGGTGAAATCCCAGTTCCGCATGATCGTTGAAACGCAAGCCGTCGGCATGCCGCTCGGCGAGGCCTGCCAGAAGCTGTACGAGGAAATGCCGGTTCCCGAGGCCAATTTCTTCGGCATCGTGGTCGCCATTCAGCAGAAAGCTGGCGGCAATCTCGCCGAGGCGCTCGGCAACCTGTCGCGGGTGCTGCGCGACCGCAAGAAGATGAAGGCGAAGATCAAGGCGATGTCGCAGGAGGCAAAGGCCTCCGCCTCCATTATCGGCTCACTGCCGATCGCGGTGATGACGCTCGTCTATATCACCAGCCCGCAATACATCTCGTTGCTTTGGACCGAGCCGCTCGGCCGCGTGATGCTCGCCGCCTCCGCGGTGTGGATGTTCATGGGCGTGATGGTGATGAAGAAGATGATCAATTTCGACTTCTAGGGCGCAGACAACAATGCTCGACTTCATCGAAACCGCCCTCAACGCCCAGATGCTGACCATGGTGTTCGCGGCGGTTGCCGCGGCAGCGACGGTTCTGACGCTGGCGATGCCGCTGGTCTTTGCCGATCCGCTGGGCAAACGCATGCGTGCGGTCGCGCTCGAGCGCGAGAAAATCAGACAGCGCGAACGCGAACGCATGGCCCAGGAGCAGCAGAGGGTCGCGCTGCGCCAGTCGCCCAAGCAATACATCCAGGCCGTGGTCGACCGTTTCAACCTGACCAAGTGGGTCGGCCAGGAAGAGGCGCGGATGAAGCTGGTGCAGGCCGGTTATCGCGGCCAGGCGCCCTACGTCACCTATCTGTTCTTCCGCATGGTGACGCCGATCGCCGCGTTCATGGCCACGCTGTTCTACGTCTTTGTCGTGCTCGATTTTCAGCAGCCGGCTTCGGTCAAACTCGGCATTTGCATCGGCGCCGCCTATCTCGGCATGCACCTGCCGCTGATGCTGCTCAAGAGCAAGATCCAGCGCCGCCAGCTGTCGATCAAACGCGCCTTTCCCGATACGCTCGATTTGCTGCTGATCTGCGTCGAATCCGGCATGTCGATCGAAGCCGCATTCCGCAAGGTCAGCGATGAGATCGGCACGCAATCGGTGGCGCTGGCGGAAGAGCTCACGCTGACCATGGCCGAGCTGTCGTTCCTGCAGGACCGCCGGCAAGCCTACGAGAATCTGGCGAAGCGCACCGATCTCGAAGGCGTGCGCTCGGTGTGCATGGCCTTGCAACAGGCGGAGCGCTATGGCACGCCGCTCGCCAGCATGCTGCGCGTGATGGCGCAGGAAAATCGCGACATGCGCATGGCCGAAGCCGAGAAGAAGGCCGCCGGCTTGCCGCCGAAGCTGACGGTGCCGATGATCCTGTTCTTCCTGCCGGTGCTGTTTATCGTGATCCTCGGCCCGGCCGCCATCAAGGTGATGGCGATCCGCTAGCTGCCGGGGTCGGGCGGCACATAGGGCTCGGTGCCCTTGCCGCTATGGCGCGCCAGCATGTCTTTGAGGTAGGCGACATTGGCGGCGGCTTCGTTCGCCGGCAGATCGGCACTGGCGATTTTCTCGGCTTCCGCATAGCGGCCTTCGAGGCCGACAACCAGCGCGAGGTTCTGCCGCACCTTCGGGTTTGCATTGCCTTGCGCCACGGCCCGGCGCAGCGTGAATTCGGCGCGCTTGAGATTTTTCTGCAGCAGGTAGGACAACCCGAGATTCGATAGCACCGAAGGCTCGTTGGGCACGATCTTTAGGGCGGCCGAATAATGCCGCTGCGCCTCGTCGTGACGGCCAAGTTGATCGAGCACGGCGCCCTGGGCGTTGAGGATGCGCCAATCTGGATTGTCGGGGGTGTGGGCGCGGCTCAAGGCGTCGAGCGCCTCGTTGTATTCGCCGGCATCGGCCAGCGCCCGCCCGTAGGCGCCGAGCAGCTTCATGTTGCTGGGGTTGCGGATCGAAGCCTGCTGCAATACGGCGACCGCTTGGGCGCGCTGCTCGTTGGCGCGCAGCGCCTTGGCATAGGCCATGGCGGCCTCGGCATCGCCCGGATTGGACTGATAGCGGGCGCTCAAGGCATCGAGCGAGCGGCGCATATCGGCTTCGCTCTGCGGCGCGGTCGGGCTGCCGATCGAGCCGGTGGTGTCGTCGCCGGTGGTCTTGCAGCCGCCCGCCGGCAAAGCGAGCAGAACCGCAAACGCGGCGGAAGCAAGCAGATGGGCACGAGAGGTCGGTCGGCGCATGGGACCCGTGGCTGGCCTTGCAGCGGTGTCCCCGAGCAATAAAACGTTAACCCTAACGACTGGTTAACCGCCTTTTGGCGTTCCGCGGGCCGAAATCCGCAGCCCAGGGCGATCTGGGAAGTATTGGTTTGGCTCTGGATTTCCGGGCTCGCTCGCTTCGCTCGCGCCCCGGAATGACGATAGAGTAGTTCCATGGATCTCGGTCTCAGCCAGGATGAAATCGCGTTGCAGGCGCGCGCCCGCGCCTTTTCGCGGCAGGTCGCGCGGCCGCGGGCCGCCGCCGTCGACCGCGACGAACAATATCCCTGGGACATCGTGAAGGCGCTTGCCGAAGCGGGCTTCCTCGGCATGACGATCCCCAAGGCGCTGGGCGGCCAAGGCCGCTCCTTCCTCGACGCCGTGCTGGTGATCGAGGAGATGGCCAAATCCTGCACCGTGACGGCGCGCATCGTCGTCGAGACCAACATGGGCGCGCTGTCGACCGTGATGGCCTATGGCAGCGACGCGCAGAAGACGCTGGCGGCCGAGCTGGTGCTTGCGGGCGACAAGCCGGCGATCTGCATCACCGAGCCGGAGGCAGGTTCCGACGCGCTCGCCATGCGCACGCGCGCCGACAAGCGCGGCGACCGCTACGTCATCAACGGCAAGAAGCACTGGATCACCGGCGCCGGCGTCTCGCGGCTGCACCTGATCTTCGCGCGCGTGTTCGACGAGCGCGGCGAGGAACTCGGCATCGGCGGCTTCCTCGCCGTGCGCGACGAGGCGAAGGGCCTGCGCGTCACCAAGCGCGAGCAAACCATGGGCTTGCGCGGCATGCCGGAAGGCGAGCTGACGTTTGACAATCTCGAAGTGCCGGCGAGCATGGCGGTGCTGCCGCCATCCGGCTTTGCGCGCGGCTTTGCCGACCTGATGAACGCCTACAACAGCCAGCGCGTCGGCGCAGGCACTGTGGCGATGGGCGTCGCCGCCGGCGCGCTCGAGCTTGCGCTCGATTGGGCGAAGACGCGCGAGCAGTTCGGCCGTCCCATCGGCGAGTTCCAGGGCCTGCAGTGGATGCTCGCCGACATGCAGACGCAGCTGACCGCGTCGCGGCTGATGCTCTATCAGGCCGCACGCTCGCGCGGGCCCGAGGGCAGCGCCTTTCCTGACCCGATGGTGGCGGCGCAGGCCAAGATTTTCGCCTCCGAGACGGCGATCACCATCGTCAACGGCGCGCTGCAGCTGTTCGGCGCGCGCGGCTATTCGCGCGAGCTGCCTCTGGAACGCATGGCCCGCGACGTGCGCATGTTCACCATCGGCGGCGGCACCGCCCAGGTGCTGCGTACGCTGGTCGCCTCCAAGATGCTCGGCTGGAAGCTGCCGCAGGCGCGCGACGGCTACGCGCCGAGGCGCTCGCTGCGCGACGCGGCGGAGTGACCATGCATCCGGTTTTCGTCAAGGCCGACAAGCAGGCGGTGCCGATCTTGTTCGTCACAGCGGCGAGTTTCGCCGAGGCGACGAAGAGCCTCGAGGCGCGCGCGCTGGTCTTCGCCAAGACGGCGGGCTTCGAGGCCAAGGCCGGCCGGCACCTGCTGATCCCGAACGAAGCCGGCAAGCTCGCGCACGTGCTGTTCGGTCTTGAGGAGGCCGACGAGGCCGGCAAGGACTTGTTCCGGCCGGGCGCGCTCGCCGGCCTGCTGCCATCCGGCACGTATCGCTTCGCCAACGCGCCGCATGATGCGCGGCTTGCGGCGCTGGCCTTTGCGCTCGGCGCCTACCAGTTTGCCCGTTACCGCAAGGTGCAAGCGCGCGACCTGCGGCTGGTCGTGCCCGACGGCGTCGACGGCGACGACCTCTCGCGCATCGTCGAGGCGGCGACGCTGGCGCGCGACCTCATCAATACGCCGTCGAACGACATGGGACCGGCCGAACTGGAAGAGGCTGCGCGTGCGCTCGCCAAGCAGCATGACGCCAGGATCGAGGTGACGAGCGGGGCCAGGCTCGGCAAGGATTTTCCGCTGGTCGCCGCAGTCGGCGCCGGTTCGGCGCGCACGCCGCGACTGATCGACATGGCCTGGGGCAAGGACGGCGACCCCGGCATCACTCTGGTCGGCAAAGGCGTCTGCTTCGACACCGGCGGCCTCGACATCAAGAACGACGCCGGCATGCTCAACATGAAGAAGGACATGGCCGGCGCGGCGACCGCGTTGGCGCTCGGCCACATGATCATGGCGCGCAAGCTGAAGGTGAAGCTGCGCATCATCGTGCCGGCGGTGGAGAACTCGATTTCCGGGTCGAGTTTCCGCCCGCGTGACGTCTACACCTCGCGCAAGGGCATCAGCGTCGAGATCGGCAATACCGACGCCGAGGGCAGGCTCATCCTCGCCGATGCGCTCACGCTCGCCAGCGAGGACAAGCCGGCGCTGATCGTCGACTTCGCCACGCTCACGGGCGCCGCCCGCGTCGCGCTCGGCCCGGATGTGCCGCCGTTTTTCACCGACGACGAGGCGCTGGCAGCCGAATTCGCCCGCCACGCAGCCGCGGAGAACGACCCGGCCTGGCGCATGCCGCTGTGGCGGCCCTATGAGCAGATGCTCGAGTCCAAGGTCGCGGATCTCAACAATGTCGGCTCGACCGGTCAGGCCGGCGCGGTCACTGCGGCGCTGTTTCTGCGCCGCTTCGTCGACGCGCCGTCGTGGCTGCATCTCGACATCTTTGCCTGGACACCGTCGGCCAGGCCGGGCCGCCCGGAAGGCGCCGAGTTGCAGTCGGCGCGTGCGCTTTATGCGATGCTGTGCGCTCGCTATTCACGCTAGCTTGTCATGCCCGGCTTTAGGCCGGGCATCCACGCCTTGAAGCGGCAAAGGCGTGGATGGCCGGGACAAGCCCGGCCATGACGGTGATGGAGATTTGATTGCAACTCGATCCCCGCATCAATCCGTTCCGCCCGGACGTCGCGGCGAGCCATCTGAAGGGCCAGGTCGAGGCCAAGCGTTTTGTCGACGGCACCCGTTACCAGGTGATCGAGCCGGCGACGGCCTTGCGGCGCTCGCCGTCGCACGAGGCGCGGCTCGAGACCGAAGCCCTGTTCGGCGAAATCATCACCGTCTACGACGTCGAGGAGGGCTGGGCCTGGGGCCAACTCGAAACCGACGGCTATGTCGGCTGGGTCTCGGCCAATGCGCTGGGCGCGCCGGGGACGGCGCCGACCCACAAAGTGAGCGTGCCGCGCACGCTGTGTTTCCCGGCAGCGGACATCAAGCGGCCGCCTCTGGCGGCGTTGCCGATGGGCTCAAGGCTCGCGATCACGCGGCAGGACGAGCGCTTCGCCGTCACCGCATCCGGCTGGCACGTGCCGGAAGTTCATCTCGCGCCGCTCAAGGCGCGGACCAGCGATTACGTCGCGATCGCGGAAATGCTTCTCAACACGCCCTATCTGTGGGGCGGCAAGACCTCGCTCGGTATCGACTGTTCGGGGCTGACGCAGATCGCGCTGCAGGCGGCGGGTATTGCCTGCCCGCGCGACAGCGACATGCAGGAGCTCACGCTCGGCAAGCCGGTCGCGCGCGCCGAAATGCGGCGCGGCGATCTCGTCTTCTGGAAAGGCCACGTTGCAATCGTGCGCGATGCCGAGAGTATCGTCCACGCCAACGCTCACCACATGATGGTGGCGATTGAGGAAACGGAAGCGGCGATTACGCGCATCAAGGCGGCGGGCAGCGAGGTGACGAGCGTCAAACGCGTGCTCTAGGCCGCCGCGGCGAGCATCGCGCCGACGCGTTGACGATTGAGCGCCAGCCAGTGCAGGGCGAGCACCAGCGGGCCGTTGTGCATCGTGCCCTTGGTCATGGCCGCGAGCGCCGCATCGATCGGCACGCGCATGACAGTGATGTGCTCGCCTTCGGTCGGATGGGTGCGCCCCGGAACCTTGGACGCATCGACTGCGCCGACGAACAGGGTCACGTCTTCGTCGGTCAATCCGGGCGTCGGCAGGTAGCTGAACAGTTCGACCAGTGCCTTCGGCGTCACGCCGATCTCTTCCTCGCATTCGCGCCGCGCCGTCTGCTCAACCGTCTCGCCCGGCTCGACGCGACCCGCCACGATCTCGATCATCTCGCCCTTGCCGTTGGCCAGATGCGCGGCCGGCCGGAACTGGCGGATCATGACGATCTCGCCGCGCTCGATGTCGAGCGGCAGCACCGCGATGACCTTGCCGGCGCGCACCACGTCGCGCGTCTGGGTTCCGGCCGGCAGCATCACCTTGAAGCGCTGGTAGTCGAAAAATCCCCTGTCCGGCCGATCGGGCGCCGACAGCGAAGCTTCGGCGGCGCGGTCGGCGAGCTCGCGGGGATCGGCCACGGCGGCTATTGCGAAACGACGCCTTCGGGCGCAGTTTCCAGCTTGAAGGCGGCGGCAAACAGCGCGCGCGTGTAGTCGCTCTTGGGATTCTTGAACAGCTCGGCGGCGGCGCCCTCTTCCACCATCTTGCCGTTGCGCAGCACCAGCAGACGGCTCGCCAGCGCCGCCACCACGCGCAGGTCGTGCGAGATGAACATATACGTCAGGTCGCGCTTCTTCTGCAGGTCGCGCAGCAGATCGACCATCTGCGCCTGGATCAGCATGTCGAGCGCGCTGGTCGGCTCATCGAGCATGATAAAGGTCGGTTCCAGCACCAGCGCGCGCGCAAGCGCGATACGCTGGCGCTGGCCGCCGGAGAATTCGTGCGGATAGCGGAAGCGGGTGGCGGGATCGAGACCGCCGTCCTTGAGCGCGGCGATGACGCGCTCCTCGCATTCGTGCCGCGACAGGTGCGGGTGATGCACCCAGAGTCCTTCGGCGATGATGTCGGCAACCGACATGCGCGGCGACAGCGAGCCATATGGGTCCTGAAACACGATTTGCATGCTGCGCCGAAACGGCCGCATTTCCTTGAACTTCAGGCCCTGCAACGGCTTGCCCATGTAGACGATTGGTCCGTCGGACGAGATCAAGCGCAGGATGGCCAAGCCGAGCGTGGTCTTGCCGGAGCCCGACTCCCCGACGACGCCGAGCGTCTCGCCCTTGCGCACCTCGATGCTGATGCCGTCGACCGCCTTGATGTGGCCGACCACCTTGCGCATTACGCCGCGCTTGATCGGAAACCAGACCTTCAGATCGTCGGTCTTGACAACGATCGGCGCATCGGGGCACGGCGGCGCCGGATCGGGCTTCGGCTCGGCGGCGAGCAGGGCCTTGGTGTAGGGATGCTCGGGCGCCGTGAACACACGCTCGACCGACCCGGCCTCGACGATGCGGCCCTTGTTCATGACGCAGACGCGGTCGGCAATCTTGCGCACGATGCCGAGATCGTGGGTGATGAACAGCATCGACATACCGAGCCGTTGCTGCGTGTCCTTCAGCAGCTTGAGGATCTGCGCCTGCACGGTGACGTCGAGCGCGGTCGTCGGCTCGTCGGCGATCAGCAAATCCGGCTCATTCGCCAAGGCCATGGCGATCATCACGCGCTGGCGCTGGCCGCCGGAGAGCTGGTGCGGATAGCTGCGCAGCCGGCCGGCGGGATCGCGAATGCCGACCTGGTCGAGCAGATCGACGATGCGGTCGCGCGCGGCCTTGCCAGCAAGCCCTTGGTGGAGCAACAAAATTTCGCCGATCTGCTTCTCGATCGTGTGCAGCGGATTAAGCGACGTCATCGGCTCCTGGAAGATGATGGTGATGTCGTTGCCGCGCACGTGGCGGATGTCGCGCTCCGACATGGTCAACAGCTCGCGGCCGTTGAACTTGATCGAGCCGGAGGGATGGTGCGCGCCCGGATAGGGCAGCAGCTTCATCACCGACAACGCGGTGACCGACTTGCCGGAGCCGCTCTCGCCCACCAGCGCGACGGTTTCGCCCGGCTTGATGTCGAACGACACCTTGTCGACCGCCAGCGTTTCGCGGACGCCGTGGCCGAAGGCAACCGACAGGTCCTTGATCGACAGCAGCGGCTCGCCCGGCTTTGCCGCCGGAGATTCTTTGCGTCGTTTGCTCATCGGAAGGTCTTTCGCGGATCGAAGGCGTCGCGGACCGCTTCGCCGATGAAGATCAGCAGCGACAGCATGATGGCGATCGAGAAGAAGCCGGTGAGACCGAGCCATGGCGCCTGCACGTTGGCCTTGCCCTGGCTGAGCAGTTCGCCGAGCGAGGGCGAGCCGGGCGGCAGGCCGAAGCCGAGGAAGTCGAGCGCGGTGAGCGTCATCACCGACGACGACAGGATGAACGGCAGGAAGGTCATGGTCGCCACCATGGCGTTCGGCAGCAGGTGGCGGAAGATGATGGTGCCGTTCGACACGCCGAGCGCGCGCGCCGCCTGGATGTACTCGAAATTGCGGCCGCGCAGGAATTCGGCGCGCACCAGGCCGACCAGCGAGACCCAGGAAAACAACAGCAAGATGCCGAGCAGCACGAAGAAGCCCGGTACCAGCACCGAGGAAATGATCAGCAGAAGATAGAGCGAGGGAATTGAAGTCCAGATCTCGATGAAGCGCTGGAACAGGAGATCGGTCCAACCGCCGAAATAGCCCTGCACCGCACCGGCCGACACGCCGACGATCGAGGAGACGATCGTCAGACACAAGCCGAACAGCACCGAAATGCGGAAGCCATAGATCAGCCGCGCCAGCACGTCGCGTCCACCGTCATCGGTGCCGAGCCAGTTGTATTCGACGTCGTCGCACTTGGCGAAGCCGTGGGTGGCGGCGTAATCGCAGTCGGCCTGCGTCAGCAACCAGGTCGGTTTGGACGGGAACGGCGACGGCGGCTTGCTGACCTGAGTGTTGTAGGAAAAATGCACCGGCGGCCAGATCACCTTGCCGTTTTCCTTGTTGATCAGGTCGAGCAGATAGGGGTCGCGATAGTCGGCCGCGGTGCCGAACAAATTCGGATCGTTCGGCTTGCCGAAGGCCGTGTCGGGATAGGTGATCACGGCGGGAAAGAACGCATGGCCGTTGACGTAAATGAAGATCGGCTTGTCATTGGCGATGAATTCCGCGAACAGCGAGAGCAGGAACATCGCCAAGAAAACCCATAGCGACCAGTAGCCGCGGCGGTTGGCCTTGAAGTTGTCCCAGCGCCGCTTGTTGAGCGGCGAAATCCTGAGCCAGCGTCGCTCCGCCGGCGCGGCGGCTGCGGCAACTTGGGCGGCGGCATCGGATGGCTTGATTTCGGTGCGGGTATCCAAGCGCTAGACCTCCCGCGTCTCGAAATCGATGCGAGGATCGATCCAGGTGTAGGTGAGATCGGACAGCAGGTTCACCACCACGCCGATCAACGAGAACATGTAGAGCGTGGCGAACACGACCGGATAATCGCGGTTGAGCACGCTTTCGAAGCCGAGCAGGCCGAGACCGTCGAGCGAGAAGATGGTCTCGATCAGCAGCGAGCCGGTGAAGAAGGCCGAGACGAAGGCGCCGGGGAACCCCGCCACCACGATCAGCATGGCGTTGCGGAACACGTGGCCGTAGAGTACCTGCCGGCGCGTGCAGCCTTTGGCGCGGGCGGTGAGCACGTACTGCTTGCGGATTTCATCGAGGAACGAGTTCTTGGTCAGAAGCGTCATCGTGGCGAAGGCCGAGATCGCCATGGACACGATCGGCAGCGTGATGTGCCAGAAGTAATCGAGGATCTTCTTCCATAACGGCAGCTGGTTCCAGTTCTCCGACACCAGGCCGCGCAACGGAAACCAGTCGAGGAACGACCCGCCGGCGAATACGATGATCAGCAGGATGGCAAACAGGAAGCCTGGAATGGCGTAGCCGACGACGATCACCGACGAAGTCCAGACATCGAATTGCGAGCCGTCGTCGACCGCCTTGCGGATGCCGAGCGGGATCGAGATCAGGTAGGTGAGCAGCGTCATCCAGATGCCGAGCGACATGGAGACCGGCAGCTTCTCGCGGATAAGCTGCAAGACGCTGACGTCGCGGAAATAGCTCTTGCCGAAGTCGAAGCGGACGTAGTTCCACAGCATGATGAAGAAGCGTTCGTAGGCCGGCTTGTCGAAGCCGAACTGCTTCTCCAGCTTCTTGATGAATTCCGGGTCGAGACCCTGTGCGCCGCGGTATTTGGAGGTCACGGCGTCGACCTGCGAGCCGCCCTGCACCATGCCGCGGCTGCCGAAGTCGCCGCCCGGCGAGCCGGAGATGCGGGCGGTGGCGCCGGTATCCGAGCCCGTCAGCTTGGCGATGACCTGCTCGACCGGGCCGCCCGGCGCGAATTGCACAACGACAAAGGCCACCAGCATGATCCCGAACATCGTGGGAATCATGAACAGGATGCGGCGGATGATATAGGCGCTCATGCGTTCTCGACTGTCTCTCAGGTATCCGGCGTGTCCGCGCTAGAGCCTACAACCCCGCTCCGGGCTTCTGTGTGACGGGCGACACAATAAGGTCGTCGACGCCGAGAACCAAGGCCGCGGCGGCCACATAGGCTAGCCTTTCTTTTGCGGCTTCTGCGCCTGTTCCCGGTTCGACCACCACGTTTCGGGGATTCCCCGGAAATAGCGTGGTTGGGCAGCGGGAAATCCGAATACGTCCCAATAGGCGATCCAATGCGACGCTTTGTACCAATGTGGAATCCAGTAGCGCCCGGCGCGGAACACGCGGTCGAGCGCGCGGCAGGCGACGTTGAGATCCTCGCGGCTCTTGGCGGCGATCACCGCCCCGATCAGCGCATCGATCGCCGGGTCGGCGATCCCGGCCAGGTTCTGCGAGCCTCTGGTCCCGGCGGCTTGCGAGGACAGGTAGCTGCGCAGTGAATCGCCCGGCGTCGACGAGAAGCCGAAGCGCTCCACGGTGATGTCGAAATCGAAATCGTCGACGCGCTTGCGGTACTGCACCGGGTCGACGATGCGCAGGTTGGCCTGGATACCGAGCGTCGCCAGGTTGCGGATATACGGAAGGTGGTGCGGCTGGAAGGTAGGCTCGTCAATCAGGAATTCGATGGTGATCGGGCTGCCGTCCGGCAGGACGCGCTTGCCGTTCTTGAGTTCGCAGCCGGCCGAAGCCAAAAGCTGCGCGCCGTGGCGCAGCCGGGCGACGTCGCGGCCTGAGCCGTCGGTCACCGGCGGCACGTAGGGCTCGCCGAACACCTCGTCCGGCACCTTGCCCCGGAACGGCTCAAGCAGTGCAAGTTCCGCCGGCGACGGCTTGCCGACCGCCTTCATCGCCGAATTCTCGAAGATCGATTGCGTGCGCACATAGGCGCCGTACATGACGTTCTTGTTGGTGTACTCGAAATCGAAAGCGTCGATCAGCGCTTCGCGCACGCGCGGATCCTTGAACTGCTTGCGCCGGGTATTGATGAACCAGCCTTGCGCCGCGGACACCGTATCGTCGGGGAACTCGCGGCGCTTGACGCGGCCGTCCTTGAAGGCCGGAAAATCATAGCGCGTCGCCCAGACCCGCGAGGTGAACTCCTCGCGAAAGAAATAGTTGCCGGCGGTGAACCCTTCGAACGCGACATCGCGGTCGCGGTAGTATTCGAAGCGAATGACGTCGAAATTGTTCTGCCCGCGCGCGACCGGCAGATCGGCGCCCCACCAATCTTTTACGCGCTGATACTCGATGAAGCGCCCGACGTCGAACCTGCCGATTTTGTAGGCTCCGCTGCCGAGCGGAATATCCAAGGTCGATTCATCGAAGGCATGTTTGGAATAATAAGCCTTGGAAAAGATCGGCAGGCCGGCGACGAACAACGGCACGTCGCGGGCGCGGTTCGGTGCGAACTTCACCTCGACGGTGCGATCGTCCACTGCCCGCGCGGTCTGAAAATCGCGCAACAGCTGGGTGATGATGGGATGACCCTTGTCCTTCAGCGTCGTCAGCGACCAAGCGACGTCGTCCGCGCTGAGCGCCGTGCCATCGTGAAATTTCGCCTCCGGCCGCAGCAGGAAAGTATAGGTCAGCCCGTCATCGGAAATGCGCACAGCGCGTGCAGCGAGCCCGTACATCGCATCCGGCTCGTCGCCGGAACGGACCATCAAGCTGGCAAACGTCAAATCGAGGCCGTAGGCGCCTTCGCCTTTGAGAATATAGCCGTTGAGGGAATTGAAGGTCTGGAACGACCCGTTGTAGCCGCGGCTACTGATGACCTCGGAATAGACGCCGCCCTTGGGCGCATCGAGATTAACGTAGGGAAAATGCGCAAAGTCCGGCGGCAGAGCGAGATCGCCGAAGGCCGACATGCCGTGGCGCTCGGCCGCCTGCGCGCGAAGCCTCGGCATTCCGGCCGCGCCCAGCGCAGCCGCGGTCAGCGCCAGCGCGCGGCGACGCGTGATCACGACTTCTGCGGCACCTTGGCCGCCTTGTCCGCGTCCCACCACCAGATCATCGGGAAAGCGGAGCGCCCGTATTCCGGCATCTTTTCCGGGTGACTGAACCGGTCCCACCGCGCGGTGCGCTCGTAGGGATAGGTCCACTGCGGCACGACATAGAAATTCCACAGCAGCACGCGATCGAGAGCCCGGGTCGCGGCGACCAGGTCGGCGCGGTCCTTGGTGAAGATGACGCGGTCGATCAGCGCATCGACCGCCGGGTTTTTGATGCCGATGTAGTTCTGCGAGCCCGGGAGGTCGGCGGCCTGCGAACTCCAGTAGCTGCGCTGCTCGTTGCCAGGCGACAGCGATTGCGGCCAGGACGAAACGATGACGTCGTAATCCCAGTTGCGCAGGCGATTTTCGTATTGCGACGGATCGACCGTGCGAACCGAGACCGAGATGCCGACGTGCTCGAGCGCGGCCTTGTAGATCAGCATGACGCGCTCGAAGGCCGGCTGGGCGTTGAGGAATTCGAAACTGAATTGCTCGTTCGTCCTGGTGTTGACGAGCTTGGTGTTCTTCACCTCGTAGCCGGCCTCGCGCAGCAGACCGAGCGCGTGACGCAAATTGTCCCGCACCTTCTGCGGATCGCCGCCGACCGGATTGCTATAGGGGGTCGTGAACAATTCCAGCGGCACCTTGTCTCTCACCGTCTCCAGAATTTCGAGCTCGCGCCCTTGCGGCAACCCGCTGCTCGCCAGCTCGGTGCCGTCGAAATAGCTGGCGATGCGCTTGTACTGGCCGTAAAACAGCTGCCGGTTCATGCTTTCGAAATCGAAGATGAAGTTGAAAGCGCGGCGTACGCGCGCATCGGCGAATTTCTCCCGCCGCAGATTGAAGGCAAAGGCCTGCATGATGCCGCGGTCGTGGATCGGGAATTCCTCGATGACGACGCGGCCATCCTGCCGCGCCGGGAAGCTGTAGCCCGTCGCCCAGTCCTTGGCGCTGTTTTCGACGCGCCAGTCGACCCGATCGCCTTTGAAGGCCTCGAGCGCGACCGTGGAATCGCGGAAATACTCGTAACGGATCTGCTGAAAGTTGCGGGTGCCGACGACGACGTTGAGCCCCTTTCCCCAGTAATCGTCGACCCGCTCGTAGACCAGCGTGCGGCCGGGAGCGAATTCCTTGAGCCGGTAGGGACCCGAGCCGAGCGGCGGTTCGAGCGTGGTCTGCGTGACGTCGCGCTTTCTGCCGGACTTGTCGGTGCCCTCCCACCAGTGCTTCGGCAACAGCGTCAGCTGGCCGACGATGTGCGGCAGTTCGCGGTTGCCCGGACCGTCGAAGGTAAAGGTCACATCACGCTCGCCGGTCTGTTCCGCCCTGGTCACGTGGTTGTAATAAGCGGCGAGCTGCGGGCTGTTCCTCTTCCATGTCTCGAACGAATAGATGATGTCGTCCGCCGTCACCGGCCGGCCGTCGTGCCAGCGTGCGATGGCGCGCAGGCGGTAGGTCACCGAGGAAAAATCGTCCGGATGACTGACGGACTCGGCAAGCAGGCCGTATTCGGTCGACACCTCGTCGAGCGACGGCGTCATCAGACTTTCGCTCAAAAGGCCGATGCCGACGGCGAGGTTGCCTTTGGTATCGGCGACCGCGATGTTGAAGTTGTCGAACGTACCGATGGCGATCTGGCGCACCGTGCCGGTCTGCGGCGCCGATGGATTGACGTAATCGAAATGCTTGAAGCCGGCGGGATATTTCGGCTGGCCGAACAGCGACAAGCCGTGCTGCCACACCCGCGTGTCCGGATTTGCCTGCGCCAGCGCAACCCTGCCGAAGGCGGGCGCGGCGAATGTCGCTGCGGCGGCGCGAAGGACGGATCGGCGGCTCAACGTCATGCAGGAAACTCCCGCGCCGGCAAGCGCATCGTGAGGCAAATCAGCCGCGATTATGTCGGTTTTTCGGTTGGAAAAGCAAAACGGCCGGGCAATGCCCGGCCGCTTTGAACTCCTGGTCGTCACTTCGCTGGATTGCCCGGCGGTTTCGCCGGCGCCGCGGCGCCGTTGGCCGCTTCCGGCTTGGGCAAGGCGACCGGACTATCCGACAGCGTGTGCAGGTAGTCGATCACGTCGGCACGCTGCTGGTCGTTCTTCAGGCCGGCAAAGGTCATGGCGGTGCCGGGAACATAACCCCGCGGATCGGCGAGGAATTTGTCGAGTTCCTCGAAAGTCCATTTGCCGCCTTTGGCCTTCATCGCGGCGGAGAAGTTGAAGCCCCGGCCCTGCCCTCGCGCCTCATCGACGATGCCGTAAAGATTGGGCCCGACCCGGTTCGGCCCGCCCTTCTCGAAAGTATGGCAGGCCTGGCATTGTTTGGCCGCGGCCTGCCCCTTCTCAACCGAAGCCTTGGCCAGCCGCACCGGCAACGGCTCTTCCTTGACCGCTTCCTTTTTCTCGCCGCCCTCGGCGCCCTTCACCGCGATGACATAGCCCGGCTTGGCCGGTTTTTCCGGGGCGAACAGCGCGCCGGCGCCGATATTGAGAGCGAGCGTGATCAGGCAGGTGCCGAGGATGGCACCAAGGACTTTGTTGAGCTCGAAGGAGTTCATCGAAAAACGGCTCCCGAAGCGGGGCGGCTTCCATGCGGAAAGGGATCGAGCCGCCAGGGGCCCGGCGGCGGCGGACAGATACCGGTTTGCCCGGCCGCTGGCAACCCGTATAAGCGCCGCAGCCCGGCGGCTTGCGCAGCCAAACCGATGCCCGACGCGATCATCCTTATCCCCGCCCGCATGGCCTCCACGCGCCTGCCCGGCAAGCCGCTGGCGGATATCGCCGGGCTGCCGATGATCGTTCATGTCCTTCGCCGGGCGGCGGCGGCAGGCGTTGGAGAGGCCGTGGTGGCGACCGATTCCGAGGCCGTCATGGCGGCGGTGGAAAAGTCCGGGGGCCGCGCCGTTATGACGCGGAGCGACCACGTCTCCGGCTCCGACCGCATCTACGAGGCGCTGGAAGCCCTCGACCCCGAGCACCGCATCGCTGCGGTGGTCAATGTCCAGGGCGACCTGCCGACCGTCGAGGCTGCGGACATCCGTGCCGCGTTAAAGCCGCTCGAGGACGCCCCTGTGGACATCGCGACACTGGCCGCCGAAATCACGGATACGGCCGAGCGCACGAACCCGAACGTGGTCAAGGTCAAGGGCACGCCCCTGTCCCCCGGCCGGCTGCGGGCGACGGCCTTCACGCGGGCCAATGCGGAGGGGCCCGGGCCGCATTATCACCACATCGGCCTCTATGCCTATCGCCGCAGCGCACTCGAGCGTTTCGTCAAGCTGCCGCCGTCCGCCAACGAGCAGCGCGAGCGGCTCGAGCAGCTGCGCGCGCTCGATGCCGGCATGCGCATCGACGTCATGCTGGTCAAGAGCGTGCCGCTCGGCGTCGACACGCCGGAAGAGCTCGCCAAAGCGCGCAAAATGCTCGGCGGTTGACTCAGGGGCCGGGGTCCCGGCATTTGATGGCCATGGTCAAGAAAAAGATCATCTTCCAGGGTGAGCCGGGCGCGAACTCGCATCTCGCCTGCCGCGAAGCCTATCCCGACTACGAACCGGTGCCCTGCCCGACCTTCGAGGATTGCTTCACCGCGCTCAGCAGCGGCGGCGTCGATCTCGGCATGATCCCGATCGAGAATTCGGTGGCCGGCCGGGTGGCCGACATCCACCACCTGATGCCGACGGCGAACCTGCATATCGTCGCGGAATGGTTCCTGCCGATCCGCAATCAGCTGATGGCGCCCAAGGGGGCGAGCCTCAAGACCATCAAGTCGGTGGAGAGCCACGTCATGGCGCTCGGCCAGTGCCGCGGCATCATCCGCGAGCTCAAGCTCAAGCCGATCGTCGCCGCCGACACCGCGGGGTCGGCGCGCGAAGTGGCCGAGAGCAAGGACATCACGCGCGCCGCGATCGCCTCGCGGCTGGCGGCCGAGATCTACGGGCTCGATATCCTGAAGGAGAACGTCGAGGATGAGAGCCACTCGACCACGCGCTTTGTCGTGCTGTCGAAGGAAAAGAAATGGGCCAAGCCCGGCAACGGCAAGGTCGTCACCACGTTCGTATTTCGGGTGCGCAACGTCCCGGCCGCGCTCTACAAGGCGCTCGGCGGCTTTGCCACCAACGGCGTCAACATGACCAAGCTCGAGAGCTACATGATCGGCGGCAATTTCTTCGCCACCCAGTTCTATGCCGACGTCGAAGGTCACCCGGATGACCGCGCGCTGGTGCTTGCGCTCGAGGAACTTGCTTTCTTTTCCAAGGAGCTGACGATTCTCGGCGTCTATCCCGCACACCCCTTCCGCGACACGTTCAGGGAAGACAAGGACTGAGCACGCCCAACGCCGTCACTGGCGCGGCCCTATTTCTTCTCGGGCTTTGGTTTCTTCAAATCCGCAAGCTCTTGCTGAAGCCTCGCCAGCTCGGCCTTGAGCGCGGCGATCGCCGCCTTTGCCGCCGCCATCTCCGCTCTTTGCGCGTCGGCGCCTTGCGCCGCCGCGTTCAGCTTGGCCTGCGTCTCCCGCGCCTGTTTGCCGAGCGCCTGCTGCAGGAATTCGACATTGCTTTGCAGGCAGCTCGTGCGCCGTTCCATGGCCTTTTCCGCGACGCAGTTCTCGAGCCCGCGGATGTCCTGGGCAAGCGCGGGCGCGGCAATCGCGAGTGGGATGAGCGTGAGGCACAAGGCGCGCATCATGGGCGGCAACGACCGTAGCCCGGATTGAGCGTCGGCGAAATCCGGGCCACCTTGCCGCAAGTTCCCGGGTTTCGCTCGCGCCAAACCCGGGCTACAAGCCACGTCCAAAATGGCTGGGATCTGCGACGATGAACCAACACGCCCATAAAACCGCCCTCGTGACCGGCGCCGCGCGCGGCATCGGCCTGGCGACGGCCAAGCGCTTCCTCGCCGACGGCTGGAAGGTGGCGCTGCTCGATATCGACGGCGACAACCTGCAGCGCACGTTCAAGGCGCTCGCCAAGCCGGACGTCACGCTCGCGGTCACCACCGACGTCGCGGACCCCGCCGGCGTCGCCGGCGCGATCGGCACCATTGCAACGACATTCGGGCGGCTCGACGCGCTGGTCAATAACGCCGGCATCGCCATCTTCAAGCCGATCCTCGACGTCACCTACGAGGACTGGTCGCGGGTGCTGGCGGTCAACCTGACCGGGCCGTTTTTGTGCACCCAGGCGGCGGCGCCGCTGATGCGCGATTCCGGCGGCGGCGCCATCGTCAACATCACGTCGATCTCCGGCTTGCGGGCCTCGACGCTGCGCACCGCCTACGGCACCAGCAAAGCTGGCCTCGCGCACCTCACCAAGCAGCAGGCGGCCGAACTCGCCTCACTCAACATCCGCGTCAACGCGGTGGCGCCCGGGCCGGTCGACACCGCCATGGCCAAGGCGGTACACACGCCGGAGATCCGCAAGGACTATCATGATCACATGCCGCTCAACCGTTACGGTCTTGAGGAAGAGCTGGCGGAAGTGATTTTCTTTCTGTGCAGCGAGCGTGCGAGCTACGTCACCGGGCAAGTGCTGTGCGTCGACGGCGGCTTCGACTCGACCGGCATCGGCCTGCCGACCTTGCGCGCGCAGATGCGCAACGGCTAGACCGCGACCCGGCTCAAGAAACTTTCGATGCGGTTCTGCAGGCCGCCGGTGGCGGCTTCGACCGACTTCGATGCGTCCAGCACCTTGCCCGCTGCGTGCTGCGAGTCGTTGACCGCCTTGGTAACTTCATCGAGCACCCCGACGATGACCTTGGCGCCGTCGGCGGCGCCCGACAGATTGCGGGAAATCTCGTCAGTGGCGCTGTTCTGCTGCACGATCGAGGCGACGACCGCCGACGTAAAGCCGTTGATCTCCTTCATCCGTTCGGTATTGCGGTGGATGGCGTCGACCGCAAAGCGCGTCGAGTTTTGCACCGCCTCGATGTGGCCGGCGATCTGCTCGGTGGCCTTGGCGGTCTGCACCGCCAGCGATTTGACCTCCGAAGCGACGACTGCAAAGCCGCGGCCGGCTTCGCCCGCGCGTGCCGCCTCGATCGTCGCATTGAGAGCGAGCAGATTGGTCTGGCCCGCGATGCTCTGGATCAGGCTCACGACCTCGCCGATCTCCTGAACCGTGGCGGTCAGGCGAACCATTCGTTCATTGGTCTGCTCGGCTTCCGTCACCGAGTGCGCCACCAGCGAGGCCGCCTGCGCGACCTGACGGCCGATTTCGGCGATCGAAGCGATCATTTCCTCGGCGGCGCCGGCCGCGGCGCTCATATTGGCTGAGGATTCGTTTGAGGTGGTGAGGGCGCGATCCGTTTGCTCGGAGGTGGCGTGCGAGGAATTCGACAGCGCCGTCGCGATCGCCTTCAGGGCCGCCGTGCTTTCGCCGACGGTCTGCAGCAAAGCTTCGGCATGCTCGCGGAATGAGGCGATTTCGCTTTCGACTTCCGCGCGCCGGCGCTCCTGCTCCATCAGCGCGGCACTCTTGCGCTCCGCCTGGATGCGGGCGGTGATGTCGTCGTGGGTGCCGATCCAGTACTTGCCGCCTTCGACCGGCCGGTTGACGACGGAGATAGCGCGGCCGTCGGGCGTTTCAACGATTCGGCCGGACGACTGGCCCTCCTTGATCGAGTTGAGAATTTCCTGGCGGTATCGCTCGATATCGACGGCCAGCGTGCCCTTGTCGCTGCGGTTCTTGATGACGTCAGTGAGCGTCGCGCCCGGCTTGATGACGTCGGGCGATAGACCATACATCTCGATGTAGCGCCGGTTGCAGGCCACCAGGCGCTCCGACATGTCGAACATCACGACGCCTTGCGTCATGTTGTTGATCGCCATGGCGAGCATGGCTTTGTCGCCGCCTGCCGTTGCGTCGCCGCGCCGCCGCAGCGCCCATGCAAAGCCGAGAATGACCGCGATCAGGACGACCCCGGCGGCAGCGCCACGCCAGTTCTGGGCAAGAATATCGATCAAGACGAATAGCCGATTTATCGGCTAGCACTTACACGCCAAGAATTTATGAATTGTTAACCAGCAGATTTCCGCCTGCTAGCGACGGTCTTTTTGGTAGCGGGCGACAAACCCCGGCGACAATTTACGCAGCCGATCGAGATCGACACGGCCGGACCGCGTGATGTAGCTCATGGCGAAGTCGACGGGCGCAAGCCGCATGTGCTCGGCAAAATGCTCATACCATTCGGCGCTGCCATTGGCGCCGGCCACCAGTTTCTCCAGGATCGGCCGGCGCGCAGCTTCATAGGCCCCAAGCGCCGCCCGCACCTCCCCGTGCGCGGCCAGCGCCTTGTCGAGCGCGATGGCATCTTCCATGGCGAGCCGCGTGCCGGAACCGATGGAAAAATGCGCGGTGTGCAGCGCGTCGCCGAGCAGCACGTATTTGCCATGCGACCAGCGCGCATTGCGCACGATCGGAAACTGCCGCCAAATCGAATTATTCGCGATCAGCGGGCGGCCTTCGAGTGTCGCGGCGAAGAGGCGCTCGCAGCGCTTGCGCGCCGCATCTTCATCGAGCTCGGCAAAGCCGCCGCGCGCGAA
>Ga0070741_10002824_pt1 | contig 45195 bp, 39 predicted proteins | sample Coa_R1_4_FD_66440 | JGI IMG/M metagenome (GOLD analysis project Ga0070741, IMG submission 66440) | Surface soil microbial communities from Centralia Pennsylvania, which are recovering from an underground coalmine fire - Coalmine... | ecosystem: Environmental > Terrestrial > Soil > Unclassified ... | reverse complement strand
CGATCGATGCGACGGCGAGAAGAACGATCAGAGCGTTGGGGGCTTGTTTTGGTTTCATTGACGATGAAAGGAAATTTGCCACAGAGATCACAGAGGACACAGGGACGATTCTCTGCGCTCGGTGTCCTCTGTGCCTGACGCGGGCCAAACAGCGCGAAAAGGCTCGCCACGGCGCGCACAGCGCAACTTCTCGGTGTCCTCCGTGCCCTCCGTGGCGAAAGACTGTCTTACTTGTCGAACAACGCGAACACGGTAACGTAGCCGCCCTTGCGATTGTCCTTCAGGTGCGGGGCGCCGCCTTTGCCACCCCAGGTCGCCCAACCGGTCCAACCGCCCCACCCCGACGGCACGGCAACGTACTGCTTACCGTCGATCGCGAACGCCACGGGGCTGCCGACGATGCCGGAGCCCGTCTGATACGACCACAGCTGCTTGCCGGTCTTCGTGTCCCAGGCCTTGAACTCGCCTTCCGGCGTGCCGGCGAAGCTCAGTCCGCCGGCGGTGGTCAGCACGCCGCTGGTGAAGGGAGACGGCGCCTTCACCGTCCACATCTTCTCGCCCGTCTTCGCATCGAAGGCGACCAACTGCCCGTAACCCTTGACCCAGTCGGCTTCGGCCAAGCCCAAGTTGTAACGGCCTTCCACCCGCTCGCTCTTGCCGGCTTTCAGATCCGCGCAGATTTCGCGGCTCGGAACGACGACAATGGACTGCTTGGGATCATAAGACATCGGGTTCCACCACTTGCCGCCCTCCGAGGCGGGACACACACCGGTCACTTTCCTATCGTGGGTCGGCACCATCTCCTTGTTGATGATGGGCCGCCCCTCCGGCGTGAAGCCAGTCATCCAATTGACCTTGCTGATCTCCTTTCCCCAGACGAGCTTCCCGTTGGTGCGATCGACCTTGTAGAGCAGGCCGTTGCGATCGCCGTGCAGCCACACCTTGTTGCCATCGATGTCGGCGAGGATCGTCTCGTTCACCCCGTCGTAGTCCCACACGTCCCACGGCGTGTACTGGTAGTAGAACTTGATCTCGCCGGTGTCGGGATTGAGCGCGAGGGTCGAGTTGGTGTAGAGGTTGTCGCCCACCCGGCCCCAGCCGTCCCAGTCCGGGTTGGGATTGCCCGTGCTCCAATAGAGTGTGTCGAGCTTGGGATCGTAGGAACCTGTGATCCACGCCGATCCGCCGCCGTACTTCCACGCGTCCGCATCGGTAGTGCCCCAAGTATCGAAACCCTTCTCGCCTGGAGCGGGAATCGTATAGCGGCGCCAGGCCTGCTTGCCGGTTTCGGCATCCAGCGCTTCGATGTACAGACGAGTGGGATATTCCGCGCCCGACATGCCCACCACCACCTTGCCCTTGACCACCAGCGGGGCCACGGTCATGGTGTAGGCCTTTTTGTAGTCGCCGATCACCACGTCCCACGCGACCTTGCCGGTTTCGCGATCGAGCGCGATGACGTGCGCATCGGGCGTCGTGTAATACACCTTGTCCTTGTACAACGCCGCACCGCGGTTACCGAGATCGCAGCAAAGCATCTTGCCGATGTCATCGGGCATCGGATGAGCGTACATCCATTTCATCGTGCCGCTACGCGCATCGACCGCGAAGATGCGGCCATGCGACGAGGTGACGTACATCGCGCCGTCGAACACCAGCGGAGTCGTGTTCTGCGCGTCGAGCACGCCGAACGAAAACGCCCACACCGGGACCATGCGCGCAACATTGCTCGCATTGATCTGCGACAGGGGACTGTAACGCGTGCTGTTGTAGTCACGCGGCGCCATGATCCAATTGTTGGCATCACTGGCCGCGTCGAGCAGCATCTGGTCGGTGACCGGGCGCTGCGCAACAGCGGGCGAAGCGAGGGCACAGCCTCCTGTCATCGCGAGCGCGAGGCAGAATTTGCGAAGGGCACTGCAAGGCGAAGCAATCATGATGACTCCTCCCGAAAATCAGCTGCGGAGCCGGTGGCAATGGCGGCTGAACCGAACCCGCGGCCGTTCGTTTGTAATGTTTGGTGGTTTCATGGTGCACGAAGGAGATTCGCGCGGCGAAGACGTTAGGCTAACTTGCGAACCACGTCAACGGTCGTTCCCTTGACGCTCTATCAGCAACATCGATCAAGCCCGCGGCTTCACGACTTTGCGCATGCTCGGCGCCAACAATGGGGCTTGGCGCGCTGAGCGGCGTGCGCGTACGCGAACCACATCGAAGGAGTATTCTGTTGCGCGCGCAGAGACTTGCGTGCGAAGGTTCGGCGTGCTCCCGCTACGCATAGGGATGCAAATGGCCTGCGCGCTTTAGGCGAGGTGATCGTTCAGATGAGCAGCATCCCATTCGTGTTCGATGTGCTCGCGTATGGCGCGATTTTCGTGCTGGTCGTGCTTGGCCTGGGTGTGATCGCGAGCATGATGGGAATCTTCAACTTCGCCCACGGCGAATTCGTCTTGCTCGGCGCCTACACCGTCTATACCTTGGGCCAGCAAGGTCTACCCGTGTGGGCCGGAATGATTGCAGCGCCCTTCGCCGTCGCGCTGGTCGGTCTCGTCCTCGAGCGCACCGTGATCCGCCGCTTCTACGCCGCTCCCATCGTCGCAATGCTCGGTACCTACGCGATTGCGCTCGCCTTGCGCGAGGGTGTGCGCATGCTGCTCGGCGGACAGTTCTACAGTGTCATCGCGCCTATGGTGGGGTCGTATTCGCTGGGTGACGTCTCGATCTCGAAATGGCGTGCGGCGGTGATCGGGATCACCGTACTGGTCATGATCGCGTCCTACCTGTTGCTCACGCGCACGCGCTTCGGACTGCAGATGCGTGCCGCACTCGAGAATCCCGCGTTGGCCCGCGCGTCCGGCATCTCGACGAGGCGCGTTTACGCCGCGACCTTTACTTTAGGCGCCGCACTCGCCGGCCTCGCCGGCGGACTGATGGTTCCCATCTATGCGTTGAACGCCGATATGGGCGTTCCGTTCCTGATCAAGTCCTTCCTTGCCGTCATGCTCGGCGGGATGGGCAGCTTCGAGGGGTCGATATTGGGCGCCGCGTTCGTTGGGGCCACCAGCGCGGCGCTGCCTTGGGTGATCAAGCCCGTGGTGGCCGACATGCTCGTGTTCATCATCGCAATTGCGATCGTCAAGTTCCGGCCCGACGGCCTCTTATCGATGCGGAGGAGTTAGCAGATGCAAAACGACGACACCAACCAGCGCCTGCAGTCCTACTCACGGCGGTTGTTCCTCCAGCGCGCCAGCCTGCTCACCGGCATGGTCGCGCTCGGCGGGGGCAGTTACCTGTTCAACCCGAAGGGCGCATGGGCCGCCGCGCCGATCAAGGTCGGCATTGCCACCGATCTCACCGGCCCGATCAGTTGGGGCGGCATCCCGAACGCGAACGTGGCGAAGATGGTGATCGAAGAGATCAACGATCATGGCGGGCTGCTCGGCCGACCCGTGCAGATGATCTTGGAAGACACGGCCACCAACGAGCAGCTTGCGGTCACCCGCGTGCGCAAGCTCGTGACGCAAGACAAGGTCGACGTCGTGTTCGGCGGCATCACCAGCTCGATGCGCAACGCGATCAAGGACACCATCGTCAATCGCGGCCGCACGCTCTACATCTATCCGCAGTTATACGAAGGTTTGGAGTGCACCAAGTATCTGTACTGCACCGGTCCCACGCCCGCCCAGCAGTGCGACACCTTCATCCCTTGGCTGATCAAGAACGGCGGTAAGAAGTTTTACCTGCCGTCGGCCGACTACGTGTGGCCACACGTGCTGAACAAATACGCACGCAAGGTGATCGAGGCGAACGGCGGCGAAGTGGTGGGCGAAGAATACTTCCCGGTCGATCACAACGAGTACAGCGCCACCGTGAACAAGATCATGTCGAGCGGCGTGAACGTGGTGTTCAACACCACCATCCCGCCGGGCGTGGCAGCGTTCTTCAAGCAGTTGTACGAAGCGGGCTTCGGCAAGAAAGGCGGCCGGCTCGCGTGCGTGTACTACGACGAGAACGCGCTCAACATCACGCCCGCGCACGAGATCGAAGGGCTGGCGAGCTGCCTCGATTACTTTAAAGCCGTGAACGATCCGTTCGGCAACAAGGTGCAGGAGAAATACACCAAGCTCTACGGCACCAAAAATCCGATGACCGCAGGCAGCGCCTCGACCGGCATGTGGCGCGGCATCAATTTGTGGGCCGAATCGGTCAAAGCGGCGAAGAGCGTCAAGCGCGAGGAGGTGGCCGCTGCGCTCGACAAAGCGAAGCTTGCCGACGGCGTAGGCGGCGGCTGTGAAGTCGTTCCCGGCACCTGGCACGTCAAGATGAATATGTACACGGCGGTGGCGAAGAACGGCAAGTACGAGATCGTCGAGAAGAGCAAGGGGATGGTGGACCCACGCGAGTGCGTGAAGGCTTGACGATACCATTTTCATGAAAGCCGCCCTACCGAAGATCGAATTGACGCTGCTGGCACTCGCGCTCGTGCTACCGCTGTTCCTCGACGACTTCTGGGTGCTGTTCGCCACCCGCGTGCTGATCCTCGGTCTGATGGCGCTGTCGTTCGATCTCGTCTGGGGCTATGCAGGCATCATGAGCTTCGGCCAAGCACTCTTCTTCGGTATGGCCGGCTACTGCGCAGCGCTCCTCGCGACCAAGCTCGACATCACTTCGGTATTCGTCCTGCTCCCGGTCGCTGCGCTGGTGGGACTGATCGTGGCGTTCATCGTGGCTGCCATCGTCATCTTCGGCAAGCGCCCGCCCAATCTCGTGTTCGTAGCGCTGGGCACGCTGACCGGCTCTTATGTCGTGGAGCGGCTCGCACGCGGGTGGTCGTATGTGGGCGGGCAGAACGGAATTCCGTCGCTGCCCCGCCTCACCGCCGGCAGCTACGAGATCAGCGAAGGGCCGATGTTCTACTACATGGCGCTCGCGCTGCTCGTGCTGATTTATGTCGCGGTGCGCATATTGGTTCGCTCGCAGTTCGGGCTCGTGCTGGCCGGCATCCGTCAGCAGGAGCATCGCATTGCCTTTTTTGGTTACGCGACGCAGAACTACAAGGGCATCGCGTTTGCGCTAGCGGGCTTTGTCGCCGGACTTTCCGGGGGCCTCTATGCTTTCCACGAAGGCTTCGTCGGGCCGGGTCAATTGGGGCCGGTGTTGTCCACGCAGGTCGTGCTGTATGCGCTGTTCGGCGGAGTGGGGACGCTGATCGGCCCGATCATCGGTACCGCCCTGATCGATCTGCTGGGCTACTTTCTCTCGCAGCTTTGGGAGACCGGTTGGCCAATCGTACTCGGCGTGCTGTTGCTCGTCATCGTCATGTTCAAGCCCACCGGCCTAATCGGCATCCTCGTCTCCGCGCGGGAGCGCGCAGGCTCGTTCGGTCACCCGCGTGTGCCCACCTTGGAACCGTCCCCTCCCGTCGGCAAGGAAGCGACGCGCGCCGTCGCGGAGCGCTCGACATGAATCTGCTCGAAGCGCGTGGCATCAACAAGATCTTCGGCTCGCTCACCGCGCTCGATGCGGTCGATCTCACCGTGCGCGAAGGCGAGTTTCACGGCTTGATTGGACCCAATGGCTCCGGCAAGACCACGCTGCTGAAGTGCATCGCCGGCGCCGAGATTCCCACCCGCGGCACGATTCGACTTGCCGGCGCGGAGATCACCACTGCGAGCGTGCCGCAGCGCTCACGCGCGGGATTGAGCATGAAGTTCCAAATCACCGCCGTACTGCCCGAGCTCTCGGTTTACGACAATCTGCTGCTCGCCGTGCAGTCGCGCGAATCGATGCTTGGGCTCATGCTGTCGCGCTCGCGCGCGCGGCTGCACGATCGCGTGATGCAACTACTCGCGCGCTTCCACCTCGAGGCGCGCGCCGATGCGCTCGCCCAAGTGCTGTCGCACGGCGAGCAGCAGTGGTTGGAGATCGCCATGGCGTTGGCGCGCGCGCCCAAGCTCCTGCTCCTCGACGAGCCCACCGCGGGGATGAGTCCGCAAGAGCGTCGCGCAACGGGCGAGCTGCTCATGCCGATCAAGAGTTCGTGCGCGCTGCTCATCGTCGAGCACGATCTCGACTTCATCAAAGACATCTGCGATTCGCTCACCGTCATGGATCAGGGCCAGGTGGTGGCGAGCGGAGCGACGCAGGACGTGCAAAACAGCGAGCGTGTCCGAGAAGCTTATCTCAGCCATGCATGAGGTCCTCCTTCAGGCCGACGGCCTGTGCACGTTCTACGGCAGCAGCCAAGCGCTGTTCGAAGTCGGCATCGTCGTGCCCTCGCGGGGCGCGGTGGCCGTTCTCGGCCGCAACGGTGCGGGCAAGACAACGCTGCTGAAGACCCTCGCCGGCGATCTCGCGCCCGCGCGCGGCGCGATTCGTTTCAATGGGGCAAACATCACGCGCACGCCGACCGAGCTGCGCGTGCGCAACGGCATCGGTCACGTTCCGCAGGAACAGGCCGTATTCAGCGCATTGACGGTAAAGGAGAACCTGCTGATCGGCAAGATGGCGGACGCCAGCGGTCAATCGCGTATCGACGATGTCGTCGGACTCTTCCCGCGCCTGGGCGAGCGCCTCGGGCAGAAAGCCGGCACCTTGTCCGGCGGCGAGCGCAAAATGCTCGCGATCGGCCGCGCCCTGCTCGGCAAGCCTTACCTGCTGATGCTGGACGAACCGACCGAAGGTGTGTGGCACGGCGTGGTCGAAGAGATCGCGCTGCGCCTGACCGAACTGGCACGCGAGATCGCGGTGCTCCTGGTGGAGCAGCACGTCGAGCTGGCGTTGCGCGTGTCGCACTACTGCTATGTGATGGAGCGCGGCCATATCGCGCTCGAAGGCCCGACCGAGCAAGTGAAGCGCGATCCGAAGCTGGTTCGATTGCTGGCGCCGTAGGAGACCGACGGATGCTTCGTGGGTTGGCGCCATTTCCCCTTCCGTTCTCCGATTCAGGAGAGCGGTATCGTTCCACCGCCGCGTAGACGGTGCATATCATCCACCATAAGAGAGAGGAGACCTTCGCCATGGCCGTACAAGTACCCACTCCCGAGCAGCTCCGTGCCGCCGCAGCCGAAGTCGGGCTGTCGCTCACCGATGCCGACGTGCAGTCCTACATCGGGCTGATCAAGCCGAATGTCGATGTCTACAATCTGATCGACGCGATGCCCGACTATCTACCGATCGTGAAGTACCCGCGCTCACCCGGATACTTTCCATCGCCCGAAGAGAACGCGCGCAACGCGTGGTATGTGAAGACCTCGATCAAAGGCGCCGACAGCGGCCCGCTGAAAGGCAAGAAGATCGCAGTGAAGGACAACATCATGGTCGCCGGCGTGCCGATGATGAACGGCTGCTCGATTCTGGAAGGCTACGTGCCGGAGATCGACGCCACGGTCGTGCAGCGCCTGCTCGATGCCGGTGCGGAAATCGTCGGCAAGACCCATTGCGAGTCGTACTGCATCTCGGGCGGCAGCCACACCGGCGCCAAAGGCGCGGTGCACAACCCTTACAAGATGGGCTACGCGGCCGGCGGCTCGTCCTCGGGCTCGGGCGTAGTCGTCGCGCTCGGCGAGGCGGACATGGCGCTGGGCGGCGACCAGGGCGGTTCGATCCGCATCCCGTCGGGGTGGTGCGGCATCTACGGCATGAAGCCGACGCACGGATTGGTTCCCTACACCGGCATCATGCCGATCGAGATTTTCGTCGATCACACCGGCCCGATGACCGCCACGGTTGCCGACAATGCGCTCATGCTCGAAGTGCTGGCGGGCCCGGACGGTTACGATCCGCGCCAGTACGCGCCGAAAGTTCAGAAGTACACGCAAGCGCTCGGCGGCAGCGTGAAAGGCATGAGAATCGCGCTGGTGAAGGAAGGCTTCAATCGCCCCGAGTCCGAGCGCGCAGTCGACGAGAAGGTCCGGCAGGGCGCCGAGCAGTTTCGTAAGCTCGGCGCCACCGTGGAGGATGTCTCGATTCCGATGCACTTGCTCGGCCCGGCGATCTGGACGCCGATCGGTGTAGAAGGGATCGCGCAAACCATGATGTTCGGCGACGGCTACGGGCTGTCTCGCCCCGATTTGTACGTCACCAGCATGATCGACAAGCTGCACGGCTGGCAGTTGCGTGCGAACGAGTTGTCCGAAACGACCAAGGTGCTCACGACCTTGGGGACCTACATCAAGAAGTATCACGGCTCGCGCTACTACGGCAAGGCGGTGAATCTGACGCGGCGTCTGAGCGAGGCGTACGACAACGTGCTCAAGCAGTACGACTTGCTGCTCATGCCGACGCTGCCGATGAAAGCACAGCCGCTACCGCCCGCCGACGCACCACGTGAGCTGTACTTGCAGCGTGCACTCGAAATGATCGGTAACACCTCCCCCTTCGACATCACTCATCATCCTGCTATGACAGTGCCGTGCGGAATGATCGACGGCCTGCCGGCCGGACTCATGCTAATCGGCAAGCATTACGACGAAAGCACGATCTACCGGGCGGCGCACGCCTTCGAGGAGGCGGGGGATTGGAAGAAGATGTAAGAGCAGGCTTCGAGGGTGAAGGGTGCGCGGCGGCGTTTGATCGGCGCGCAGCCCATGTCGATCCTGATTAGCGTGGACGGGCGCAACATGGCGTTGCGCACCCTCCCGACCGAGAGATCGTAGATGCGACGGAAGCACAGCCGGTTAGGTTTTCCCTAGGCCCCAGCCCGTAGTTCCTCGTCCCCGTTGTCAGTGCTGATCGGGATCGACGCGTCCTTTCAGGCCGTCGAAGGCCTGGGCCGGCGCTCGCGCCTTGGCCTTCGATTCCATATTGGTGCAGTTGTCCCCCGAATAGGCGACGCGGCTAGGATGGCCGATTACACCTAGATAGCGGTTCTGAATGGTGTAAGCATCGATCTCGCGATGAAACCAGCGGTCGCAATCGTCCATGCTCGCGTACTCGCCCGCGCGGTCCTGAAAGTAATGGACGAGCTCGTGCAGCAGAATCGATCGATGAAACAGGTTGGTTTCCGGTTTCAAGCCTTCGTCGAGGAAGATGCCATCGCCCGGCTTGTACCATGCGCGGATGCTGCAATGCGTGCCGCAGACGTAGTTTTCCAGCTCGGCGTGGGGGACGCGATAGATGTTCGGTGGATCCTTCGGAACGCGATAGCGGGCAAGACGATCGATCGCGCGGCTTAAGGTCTTCACCACCTCTTCCAGGGTCGCAGCCGGCGCGGTATCGAATGCAGGGTCGGAGCTTATGCCTTCGGGGTTGCTGTACTTGCTGTACATCCCGCCACCTTCGCCCGCATAAGCGCAAGGCCACATCGACGCGACAAGTGCCGCGCATATCGCAGCTGTACGGAAGCTCTTCATACGATCCTCAATCGTTAGCCTCCTCCCCACTCCACTGTCGTCCTCTTACAGGGTGCTGAAAAATTACTGCGCGGGCCTGATACGGCATCGTCCGGTGCTCGGAATCCTCATGTACTTCTATGTACATTCCGGTTCCTGCGCCCAATCCTTGAACAGATCCGGCGGCGCCGCCGTCTGAGCCCCGCTCGCTACGCTTTTCAACACCCTGCTAAAGCCTGTTGCATCGGGTCGGCGGCTGGCTTCTAAAGGCATCCCTTTGCAGTACTCGGCAGCGAGTATGCCTTGCAGAGACTGTGCCCGCGCGATCGCCGTCGCATCTGACCGACGCATTGAAGCTGTGAACGAATCGATTTCACACCCTCGTCGCCCGACTCAGAACGACGGATGCACCATCCCAGCGCCAAACCGTACCACTTTGCCACACTCTGGTGCCACCCCACCAAAGATCTATGCCGATCGCGTCGAGCGCATCGACGTTACGCTCGAGTACGCGATGCCCCACGTCGGTAAGGCTCAAGACTGCCTCGCCCGATGAAAAGGGTGGACAAGCAGCCGTTGTCGCGGCTTCGATCAGCGGCCGTGGCTGTTCGCGCAGTGGCGGCCTTCCTTGCAAGCGATCGAGATGACGCCAGAACCAGACATCGCCCAGGAAAGGACGCGGCTCGCTGTGTTGAACCGCACGAAATAGCGCGTCTTTGCTCCGAGGCTGCTCGGCCAAGCACTCTATGCTGCGCAACTCGGTGCGCGAAAGCCCATGGGCGAGACCGGGAAGCTCCTCCAGCATCCGCAGCATGGCATCGGCAAGATAGGGTAGGCATCCGAGCCGGTTGTCCTCGAGCAACGCAGCAAAGGAGGTGGGCTGGGGTTTGCGAAAAGCAGCCCAGCAGGCCGAGGCCACGGATAACTGCAGGTCGGTTACGGCCTGCCTCGCTGCCATCAGCTGCTTGGCGCGTTCGGGCTCGACGCTGCTGAGCGCCTCGAACTGTCCGCTGATTGGTAAGCGATCGACTTCGATCAGACTGAGCCTCGAGGGTCGATGCGCCGCATCCGCAAACCAATCGAGCAGCTGCATCAGTTGCAACTGATCGTACAGATCGGATTCGAACCACATCACGACCTCATCTTCCGCTTGCGCACCGGCCAGCCGAAAATCGCGCTCGGCGAACGACTCGCGCACGCTGTCGTAATCACCGAAACCGCAGTCGGCGAGAAACTGCGCGCGAACCGAGGACAGCTCGTCGAGACGGAGGCCCTCCGGAACCGGCCCTTCGTGCAAGACGTCTCGCCAGGGCAAGATGTCGGCGTGCGCGAATCCGGCACGCGCGAGCGCGCCGGCCGCCGCATCACCGTTGGTGATGTGCAGCATCGGGGTGAACGAGGTGCTGGGGGCCGGGGACTAGGGGCTGGGGGTGCGTTGCGCGCAACCTGAGTTCACGGCTGCTCAAGTTTCGCGCTCGCCGGGTCCTGCGCCGAAGGGCTTCTGCTTACGTCGCTCTTCGATGCGCGCTTGCAAGTTCTTGGCGATCTCCTTCGAGCGCTCGACCTGCAGTCGGGTCAACTTTGACTGCAGCTGCGATAACGCAACTCGGTTTGCCTCGGCTTCCGCCGCGTCTTCTGGCGTGAAGTAATGGCTGGCGACCGTCAACCATGCATGCGCTTCCGCCGAATCGGCCGGCACGCCCCGGCCGGCGGCGATCATGACGCCGAGCTTATACATCGCCACACCGATACCCTTGTCCGCCGAGCGCTCGTACCAATCCATCGCGGCCTTGAGATTGCGCGCCACGCCTAAGCCTTCCTCGTGCAAATGACCCAAGTTGTACATCGCCAAACCATCGCTCGCTTCGGCCGCTCGCTTGTACCATTCCAGTGCCTGGGTGTAGCTTTGGGTCACACCGTGGCCGTTTTCGTAGAGATCGCCGATGCTGTTCATTGCCCACGCGTCGCCGCGCTCGGCCGACATCTCCCACCACTTCAAAGCTTCTTCGTAGCTCTGCTTCACGCCGTTGCCGTTGGCATAGAGCAGTCCGAGGTTGTTCATGCTCAGCGTGTAGCCGCGCTTCGCCGCCTCCTTCCACCAGCGCATCGCCTCGGCATAGTTCGGTCCCTCGGTGCCGACGCCGTGTGCCCACAGCAGCCCGAGATTGTTGATCGCGCGCACATCGCCCATGTTCGCGCCGTTGATCAGATTGTTCGGATCGACGGAGAGATCCCCCGGCTTGATCTCGGTGAACACATCGTCCTGGTTCGGCAGCACCTCCTGTTGGGCGAAAGCCGGCAATGCCACGGCGGCGAGCACGGCAAGCAGCAAAATCTTCGGTGTCACGATGCACTCCTCAATTCGGATCATCTCGGCTGTTCGGCTTGGCCACCCCTAGTCGTCCGGCTGCCCTATTGAGGGTTCACCAAATGCCTGGCAAAGCCACACCACCCCCGGCCTGCGGCCGACCCCTCCTCCTGAGAGGAAGGGGAGAAACAACGACCTCTCCTCCCGAGAGGAGGGGCAGGAACAACTCCCCTTTGCCTTGCACCAACGGCGATGTCATCCATGGATGAGAATCTCGATAATCCCCAACTCGGCCCGGTGCACGGCCCAGCTCATACCTGGACCGCGCCGACGCGGTCGAGTTCAGGCACCGAGCCAGGGCAGCAAGCGCTCGACCAACTCCCCGGGCGCTTCCTCGGGAATGAAGTGACCACAGGGCAGCGCGCCGCCCTCGGCGCGCTCGGCCTTCTCTGTCCACGTGCCAAGGACGTCGAACATGCCGTGCATCTTGCCGAACTCGCCCCATAGCGCGAGCAACGGGCAGCTCACTTGGCGCCCCAGATCCTTTTCGTCGTCGTCGAAATCACGGGTGGCAGCCATCCGATAATCTTCGAGAGTTGCGCGGATCGTGCCCGGTAAGGTGAATGCGCGCAGGTACTCTTCCACCATCGGTTCCTCGATTCCCCCGGCCCGATACGACAGTGCGCGGAACATGTGGCGCAGAAACGCCTCGGGTGCCGCACTGATCATGACCTCTGGCAGATCGGGAGCCTGGAAATAGAACCAATGCCAGTAGGCGGCGGCCAGATGACGATCGGTTCGTGCGAACAAGGTGTGGGTGGGCACGATGTCGAGCACGCATACCCGCGACACCGCAGCGGCGTAGTCGAGCGCCAGCCGGTGCGCCACACGCGCGCCGCGATCGTGACCGACCACCGCATAGCGCGTGTGGCCAAGCGCCGCCATCGCCTGGTGCATGTCCGACGCCATCGTACGCTTGTCGTAGCCTTCTCGCGGCTTGTCGGTGTCGCCGTAACCGCGCAGGTCCGGGCAGACGACGGTAAAGCGATCGAGCAGCGCCGGAGTCACCTTGCGCCACATCTGCGCGGTCTGAGGATAGCCATGCAGCAGCAATACGGCCGGCCCGCTGCCGCCGCGCCATAGGTTCACTCGGATTCCGTTCGCCTGCACCGTGTGCTGCGTCATGCCGGTCATGAAATGCATCGGCTCCCCCTCCAATCTGTTGGCTGTTGTTTCTCTACTGACGCTCGACGACGCCCGAGTCGGACATCGCGCTGCACACGCTGTTGGGCGTGCAAGCCACCGCATAGCGCGATTTGCGCCCACAGCCGGCGACATCGACTCGATACACGACCCGGTGCAGGCCCTGAACGCGAGCGAGATCGCCCACCTCGCGTTCGGCGACTTTCGCCTGCACGCCCCCGCAGCCGAGATCGGTCTGGCCACGCTCGCGCGCCGCTTGCATCGCAAGCGGCTCCATCTCGGCGACCCGACGCTGCACTGCCTCTTGCGAGGTGGCGCAACTCGACAGCAGCAGTACTGCAGCAATGCTGATGATTCGATGATTCGACATGCTCACCCTTTCAGAAACTTGCGTATGCGCTCGACACCCTCTTGCAGCACCGGAATGGGCTTGGGATAGGAGAAGCGGACATGCTCCGCAGCACGGCGCTCACCGAAGTCGATTCCCGGTGCCACCGCCACCCCGGCCTGCTCGAGCAAATCCAAGCAGAACGAATAGCTGTCGCGCGTCAGCTTGCTGCAGTTGGCGTAGATGTAGAAAGCGCCTTGCGGCGTGACCGGAATGTCGAAGCCGAGCGCACGTAGTGCCGGCAGTAGAAAGTCGCGCTGCGCTTGAAAGCGGGCGCGATTGGCCTCGCACTCTGCGAGCGTCGCGGGCTCGAAGGCCGCCAACGCCGCACGCATCGCGATGTCCGAGTTCGAGATGAACAAGTTCTGTGCAAGCTTTTCGACATCGTCGACGTACTCTTGGGGCATCGCCATCCAGCCCAACCGCCAGCCGGTCATGCAGAAGTATTTCGAGAAGCTGTTGATGACGAAAACATCCTCGGCAAACTCGAGCGCGCTCCGTGCATCGCAGCCGTAAGTGAGACCGTGGTAGATCTCGTCGACAATCAGCGTCGCAGCGTGCGCGCGGACGACCTCGTGCACGCGGTGCAATTCGTCGATCGGCATCAGGGTCCCCGTGGGATTGGATGGCGTGGCAACCATGACGGCACGCGTGCGCGGCGTCCAATGACGCTCGACCAGCTCGGCCGTGAGCTGGTAGCCGCTGTCCGGGCCGACAGCGATACCGACCGGCACGCCTTCCATGGCACGTGCGAAATGGCGATTGCACGGATAGCTCGGATCGGCTAACAACACCTCGTCGCCCGGAGAGAGCAGGACGCCCATGGTGAGCAGCAAGGCACCAGAGGAGCCGCTGGTTACGGCGATGCGCTGCGCCGGCAAGTCGATGCCGTAACGGCTGGCGTACCACCGGGCGATGGCCGCGCGCAGATCGGGTGTCCCGAGCGAGGGCGTGTAGCGCACCTGACGAGACTGTAGCGCCGCGATACCCGCATCCACAATCGGCTGCGGCGTGGGAAAGTCGGGTTCGCCGATCACGAGGTTCACGACGCTGCGGCCCTGCGCCTCGAGCGCCTGCGCTCGCGTAACGAGCACGACGACGTGGAACGGCTCGATGTCGGCCATGCGTTGCGCGAGTCGGTGCTGAGCGGTCCAAGGAGGCATGGTCATGTTCGGTTCGCGGTCCAGCGCAGGAGGTTAGGCGAAGGCGGAAGAGTGTTCAAGGGCAGGCTCTCGATCCGGCGCTTGTCTTCGACCACTCGCCACAATACACGCTAGCATGTGGGTCGCGCGTGAGACGCGCGTCAACCAAGCAGGGAAGCGCAATGAAGATTGCAGTAGTAGGGGCCGGAGGGGTGGGCGGTTATTTCGGCGCGCGGCTCGCTGCGAGCGGTGAAGATGTATGGTTTATCGCACGCGGCAAGCATCTCGAAGCGATGCGCAAGGACGGCTTGCGCGTGCTGAGTGCGAACGGCGACCTCACCATCCAGTCGGTGCAGGCGACGGACGATCCGGGCCAGGTCGGCTACGCGGACGTCGTGATGATCGCTGTCAAGCTATGGTCCACCGAGGAAGCGTTGAGCCAGGCACGGCCGCTGGTAGGACCGAGGACGGCGGTGGTCTCCTTCCAGAACGGAGTGCTCGCTGCGGATCTGATCGGCGCACGCTATGGCTTCGAGCGCACGCTGGGCGGGGTATCCAACATCGGTGCAGCGATCGAGGCGCCCGGTGTCATTCGTCACACTGGCACGATGGCTATCCTCAGCTTCGCCGAGCTGGACGGCCGCCGCAGCGACCGCGTCGAAGCGCTGCGCCAAGCCTGCGAGCGCGCGAAAATCGAGGTGCGCGTGCCGAACGACATTCGCAAGGCGATCTGGGAAAAGTTCGTCTCGCTCGTTGCACTGTCCAGCATGACCTGTCTCACGCGCCTGCCAGTGGGCCCCATTCGCGACGATCCCGACACCCGCGCATTGACGATATCGCTCATGGAGGAAGTCGTCGCCGTGGGACGCGCAAAGGGCGTCGCGCTCGACGCCGACACCGCGGCGGAGCGCATGGGTTGGATCGACAAGCTGCCGCGCCACATGGTGGCCTCGATGCTCGGCGATCTCGAACGCGGCAATCGGCTGGAACTACCATGGCTCGCCGGCAACGTCGTCGAGATGGGCAAGGAGCTTGGCATCTCGACACCGGCGAATTGGTTCGTCTACACGGCCCTCAAGCTGTACACCAACGGCAGGCCGGCCGAGGCGCGGGGTTGAGAGGGGCCGTTACCACGAAGGCGTGAAGGCACGAAGAAAAGACGCTGCCCCAGGGAGCACCGAGATTCCGACATACCCGACCGATTCCCGAACAGCGCCAAAAAGTGCGCTGAGGTTGTCCGCAGCCGGCTTGACGCAGCGCAAGATCAAAATGTCGTTGACGTTCCGTCGAAGCCGAGAGTAGATTTCGAGACGCGGGGACGACAAACGGCTGCGCGAGGTTGGCGTGCGCTGTCGTTTTCCTAAGCATAGGCAAATGCCATCGCGGAACCGGCCGGGACCGCGCACAACAAAATCGAGGGGGAGGATGTCGATGAGAGGTCTTATCGGGGCGGCAATCGCCCTACTTTCCGTGGTCGTGATGAGCGCGCCGGCACGTGCGGCCGAGAAGGACGAGCGTGCGGGAAGCTGCGACGACGCGCGCTCACAGATGGCGTATTTCTGTGACGAGAAGAACAGCGGCTCAGATACGATGGTCGCGATCGGCACTGCCTGCGAAAACGCGAAGAAGAACGTCGCGGCAGCCTGCGAAGGCAAGATCGAGGCCGACAAAGCCTACAAGTTCGATAAGTAAGCCGGTTTGGCTCGACTGCAGCAGCAGGAGTACTCCGGCAATCGAGCTCGTAGCAATCTTCGGGAGTACGCGTCCATCACAAACACAACGGAGGGGATGTCATGAGCAAGATGCAGCGACACATCGGCGTTCACATGAGTGACGCCGAGTACGCACAGTGCGACGGCGCGGAAAACGCGTTCCAGTCGCCGGTTCCGACTCAAGTCGTGTCGAACGGCGAATACAATCCGCTGCCGCAGACCGAGGCCCAAGCCAAAGTCGAGGCGCTGATCAAGGAGATGGCGGACGTTCAGGCCAAGCGGCATGGAATGGATCGCCGTCGCTTCCTGCAGACGAGCGCCGGCATGGCCACGGCATTCGTGGCGATGAACAAGGTGTTCGGGCCGGTGTTCGACGTATCGGAAGCCGAGGCGCACGACATGGAGATGTCGGACTACCGCGCCAAACAGCTGGCCAATCAGTTCATCTTCGACGATCAAACCCACTTCGTCCGCGATGACTTCAACAAGGAAGGCTTGCTTGGCCTGACCAAGTGGGCGGTCGGCGCAAAGGTCAATCCGCGCATCAACGACGCGCCGATGACCCTGTCGCGCTACAAGATGGACAACTACCTGAAGGAGATCTTCCTTGACAGCGACACCAAAGTGTCTCTGCTCTCGGGCGCACCCTTCGACGATCCGTCGTGGTGGCTCATCTCCAACGACGCGATCCAGAACGCCTGCCGCGCAGTCAACAAGATGGCTGGTGGAACCCGCATGCTGGGACACACGGTCATCACGCCGAAGTATCCGAACTGGATGGACGAAGTCGATCGCGGCATCGCCGAGTTGCATCCGTGCAGCTGGAAGTCTTACACGATCGGTGACCCGTTCGGTCCATCGAAGTACGCTTGGCGACTGGACGACGAGAAGTTGATGTATCCGTTCTATGAGAAGGCCATTAAGGCGGGCATCAACACGATCTGCATCCATAAGGGCCTGATGCCGCGCGATTATGAAAAGGCTTTCGCCGGCACCTGGCAGCATGCCACCGTGCAGGACTTGGGCAAAGCTGCCAAGGACTGGCCCGGCATGAACTTCGTCATCTATCACGCGGCACTGCGCCCCTGGCTGGCCGACCAGCCCGATGCCGACCTGCAGAAGTTCCTCGACACCGGCTACGTTGAATGGGCGACTGACCTCGCGCGCATTCCGGAGAAGTTCGGCGTCAACAACGTCTATGCCGAGATCGGCTCGACCTTCGCGTCGACTGCGGTCACCAATCCCCGCTTCTGCGCAGCCTTCGTCGGTCAGTTGGTCAACTTGATGGGGCCGGAGCGGGTGGTTTGGGGCAGCGACTCCGTCTGGTACGGGTCGCCGCAGTGGCAGATCGAAGCCATGCGCCGGTTGGAGATCCCCGATGAGATCATGCAGAAGTTCGGCTGGAAGACGCGGCTGGGCGGTCCCAACAGCGAAGTCAAGCAGAAGATCTTCGGCTTGAACTCGGCCAGCATCTACAATCTCGACATCAAGATGGCGCAGGGCAAGGCCTTCAGCGCCGACAAGATTGCAGCGATCAAGGAAGAATACCTCGCACTGGGCGGCGATCGCAGCAACACGGCGTACGGCTACATCGCCAAGAAGACCGCCTAAATCAGCGAAAACTAGAGGGGGAGGACAAAGCCGAGACCGAAAGGCCTCGGCTTTTTTGTTTTGCCCACGCAGGCGAGCCGAGTCCGTCGCCTGCAAACGGCTTTGCCCCCTGCAAGATTCCGGTCCATACTCGCGCCTCGTGTCCGTCGATCACAGCATCCGTGTAGCGTGACGTTATTCGAGCAGTGCCGGCAACGTGCGCTCGATGCCAACCGCTGGCCCCTTCGCCCCTTGCTACGAATCGGACTGCCCGTCTATCGGGCCGTCATCCGACAGACCCTGCCGCACGATACGCAGGCCTTCACGCAGGGCCTCGCCTTCCATGCCGGAATGCTCTACGAGAGCACCGGCTTGTCGGACCAATCGAGCTTGCGCTGCATTGATCCAACGAACGGTGAGATCGTTCGTCGTGTCGACATACCAAACGAGTGGTGCGAGGGGATTGCCGTGCTCGACGCGCGGCTCGTCCAGCTCACTTGGACGTCCGGCAAAGCCTTCGTCTATGATCTCGCCACCCTTGCCCGTATCGAGACGAGGCATTACGAGGGCGAGGGATGGGGCTTGAGCGCGCAGGGGCATCAGTTCTTGATGAGCGATGGCTCGAGCATATTGACGCTGCGGGATCGAACGTTCAGGATCACCCAGCGGATTCCAGTGCGGCTGCGCGGTGTGCCGCTACCGCGCTTGAATGACTTGGCATGGGTGAATGGAAGCGCCTATGCCAACGTCTGGTATCTCAAGCAGCTCTATGAAATAGGCTTGCCCGAGGGAGCGGTTCGCGCGGTCATCGACTGTCGCGCGCTGTTCGACGCAGTCGGCGCGCGGGCCGACGATGAGGTACTCAACGGTATCGCCTACGACGCCGACAATGCCTGCTTCTGGATGACCGGCAAGTGTTGGCCAAAGCTTTTCCGCGTCACCTTTGACAGAGAAGCATAAGCGCGTAAGTTCACTCACCGATCAGCAGCGCAGGGGGAGCGTCTTGCGATGTCAGTCCAGCCGAAGAGCACCGAGCCGAGTGATAGAGGCAATGCACGTTACGGTTTATGAGCGTTTTCGAGATCTCCCCGTTCCGGTCCGATCGCTCTTCGAGCAGGCGCAACTGCGCGACTTCTACAGTGGCACGGGCTGGTATCAGACCCTCGAAGCAACCGCGCTGCCGGCCGACGCTGGACTGCGCATCTACGTGGCGTGGGAGGGCAATGAAGACCGTCGAGCAAGAGTGGCCCTTGTCCTGCAAACTCCAGGCGCGCTCAATGGGTCTCGGCTTGGCGGAGCACTCGCGCGGGGACGAACATTATCGGGTGCCCACAACTTCCACACGTGTTTGTTCGGCCCTGTCCTCGCCGCTGACTTAGATGATGCTCGTCCTGCGATCTGGGCCATTTGCGAGTTCATCGCGCAAGAACACCCCCGCTGGGAAGTGATCGAACTCAACGCACTCGATGCGCAGGCGCCCTCGTTCGAAGCACTGTGCACGGGCCTCCAAAGCGCGGGCTTCGCGGTACGTCGGTTCGCGCACTTCGGCTCCTGGTTCGATCGATTCGATCAGCCCTCCTATCGTGACTACACCAAAAAGCGCGGCGCCGCGCTACGCAAGGCTTTCCAGAACTACGAGCGCAAGGCACGCAAACTACAGCAGTTGGGTAAGGTCGAGTTCGTTCTCTACTCGAAACCCGAAGAGCTGGATCGAGCATTCGAGGCCTATCGCCACATCATTTCCCTGAGCTGGAAGGACGAAGAGCATAATGAATCGCTAACGGGCGGCATGTTCCGTGCCGCCGCAGACATCGGTGCGTTACGTTTGGGGATTCTCTTCCTCGACGGCCAGCCTATCGCGACCGAAGTCGGCATCGTGATCGATGGCACTGCGACGATGGTCAAGACTGCTTACGTTGAAGCGCGAAGGGAAGCCTCGCCCGGTGCGATCGTGATCCTCTATACCCTCGAGCGCCTCCTCGCGGAAGGCGTGAAGGAGATCAACTTCGGGCGCGACGACCAGGACTACAAGCGGTTATGGCTGGCCCAGCGGCGCGAGCGTTGGGCGATCGCCGCCTATCGGCGCGAGACGCTGCGCGGCATGCTGATGTGCCTGCGACACGACGCGCGCATCGGCAAGGACGCCCTCATCGAGCTCGTCAAGCCGCTTGTCAAACCCGTTCGTGACGCATGGCGAATGCGCCGCACGGCGGTGGCGAGATAACCCTTCATCACGCCGCCCGCGATTACGGCAATTCGCGCGCGACCCGAACGCCGACCTGATAGTTGCGGAAGCCTTCTTCCTCTGCATAGCGATACGCCGCGCGAGCGGTCGAGGGCCCGTCCACCCAGGCACCGCCACGTACCACCCGCTTTTCACACGTGCCATCGAACTTACGCGGCGCGCCGTCGGCCGGTGCGTCGGCATAACCTTCAACGTGGCAATCCTCGACCCATTCGCGCACGTTGCCCAACATGTCGTGCAAACCGAACGGGTTCGGCTTGTACTTTCCGGTGGGCGCATTCTCGGGATAACCATCGCTGCATTGATGATGCGACCACACGTACAACGGGTGCGCCTCCTTGCCGGCCTCGTCATGCGTATTGGCATACTCGCACGCCTTCTTATTGCCGAAGCTGTTTTCCTCTGGACCCCAGAACCAGGGCGTAGTGGTGCCTCCTCGCGCCGCATACTCCCACTCCGACTCGCTCAGCAGTCGGTAGCGCTGAGCGGTCGTCTCGCTCAGCCATGCAACGTAGCCCTTCGCATCCTTCCAGCTGACATTGATCACCGGATAGTTGACGCGCCCATACCCGTCGTCCGCCGCCGTCGGGCACTTGCCGGCGGCGCTGCAGGCATCCCATTGATCGAAGGTCAGCTCGAACTTCGATACGGCGAACGGCTTAGCGAACTTGACAGTGTGCTGCGGCTTCTCGTCGGTATGCCCGCTCTCGCTCTTGGGCGAGCCCATGACGAACTCACCGGCCGGCACGACGATCATCTCCGGGCACGTCGGACAGTCGCGAATACTGCTGCCGGGGCTTTGCGCATGTGCGACGCCGACAGTCATCAGCGCGGAGCCGACCAGCATCTTGACGACACGGCCGGGTCGACGATTGAGAGTTTTCACCCGTCCTCCTCCTGTTCGTTTTTGTGATCCGGCAACCCTACCTGCGTGAGCACCGACGCATTTGACGTACGTCAATGCACGTGTGCTGAGGCGGCTGACGCTGCAGGTATTGCTCAGGAATTGCAGGAGTCGTGCGACGCTGCGATCCACCGCGCACGTGTGCAGCGCGATCGGGGCAAACCGTGCAGCTTGCCTCGGACGAATCAGATGGACTCGACGAAGCGCACGAGCGCTTCACGGTCCGCCTTGGACATGCTGCGAAATGCTTCGCGTGATGCAGCCGCTTCGCCGCCATGCCACAGAATCGCTTCGACGACATTGCGGGCACGGCCATCGTGCAGCATGGCGGTACTGCCGTTGACCGTCTTCGACAAACCCAACCCCCACAGCGGCTGTGTGCGCCAATCGCGCGCGCCCGCTTTGAAATCGGGGCGTCCGTCCGCGAGTTCCTCGCCCATGTCGTGCAACAGCAAGTCGGTATAGGCATGGAAGGTCTGATTGGCGAGCTGCTTGAAGCCGGCAACGCTGTCCGCCGTCTTCAGTTCCGGGATGTGGCAGCCGCTGCACTTGGCTTGCGCGAACAACTCCTCTCCTCGTTTGAATTGCGGGTCCTTGACGTTGCGCCGTGCCGGTACGGCTAGGGCCTGTGTCCAGAACTCGATCTCTTCCCAATCGTTGTCGATCAGCTCCGGCTGATTACCGGGCGGCTGATAGGCGCAATCGGTCTGCGGACCAGGACAGTTCATCTCCGGATAGAGCGAAGAGGTTACGCCCAGATCGCCGGCGAAGGCCGCCGCGATCTGCTGCTTGATGGTTGGCACGTTGGCCTTCCATCCGAAACGGCCGACCGCCTCACGCCGATTGATGTCGTCCCAAACCCGATTGACGCGCCCATTCAGGCCTTGCCCCTTCTGTTGCTCCGCGATGGCGAGCAAGGTCGCCTCCGGCACCGCCTCGAGCAGACCGAGCCCGAATACCGGCTGCGCCATTCGTAGCGAAGTCATGGTGTCGTCGCCGATCGGGCCGAAGTAGGTTTTGCCCCAGCGCAGCTTGGGCTTGCGCAAGGTCACCGCTTCGCCATCGGCGAACTTGACCTCGCGCTCCTCCCAATCGAGGAACACTTCTGCCTCCGGCGGCACGCGCTCGCCGAGGAATGTCGCATCGCGCCCTTGCCCCATCAAGCCTTGGTTCTGGATCTGATCGCCGTAGGACGGGTGCGGCTTTGGCGCACCATGAGGGCCTTCGCCGGGAACGCTGATGCGTACGAGCACAGAGAGCAACTGCTCATCGCGCGCTTCGGGTGGACGACCCCGACCGGCCTTGACATGGCATCCCGTGCAGCGATCGGTGATGAAAGTCGGACCGAGCCCCCAATCACCGCCGATCGAGGGGAACTGCACCCAGTTCTGATTGAAGTGATGGCGCCCGCGTAGGAAGCGCTGTCCTTGCTTGTAGTCGAGCATCGGTGCCGGCTCGCTGTAGGCCTCGGCATCCTGACGCATCAAGGTAAAGCCGCCGGCGGATAACTCCGCGTCGTCGCTCTCGTCGCTTATCGCAAGAGCCGATACCGCCATCATGACGACACCGGACAAGGCAACGGCCACTCCCCATCGGTGCATTGCACTTCGCATGCCCCCTCCTTAGACCCGCTTCTCGTGTCGTGTCGGGTGCAGCGAACCATACGCGACTCCCTAGCCTCGTGCAAATGGCAGCCGCATCGCGCAGCAAACTTCGCCCGCGGTGAAAGATGCGCGCTGAACCTAGCCGGTTGAAAGACCTAGCAAGCGGGCCTCAGAGCACGAACGACTTGATCTTTTGCTTGATTACTCACCGTACGCAGCGGTGGAGATTCTCTCCCCCGCCTACGTTGGCGCAGATCGCGCCGTCCGCGTTCGCAGCGACGGCCATGCTGGCTAGAGCGCCAGCATCGTCAATGCACCCAAACACAGCACAGCCAGGAAAACAGGCGCCGCACGATCGAGCAAGAAATCGATCACCGGTGATGAAGCGGCAATGGACCGATGCGTGTTGCAGTCCTGAATCCACAAGTACAACCCCCACTCCTTCATGCTGTCCTCCTCGCGTGCAAGCACGCACCGCGGCGCGGAGCCGATGCGCGCGTACGCGTTCGAAAACGATGCTGATTCAGGCTCGAAGCCTGAAGACGACAACGCGAGCGAGAGTGCCCCTAGACCGGAGCGAGTGATTCAGGCGCAGGACGGCTTGGGGAGTTTTCGCAGGTCATGCAATACCTCCTTACGCGTAGAGAGCAGAGATGCGATGGACCAGTCGTGAGCCTACTCCTGGCCAACTGCGATGACAAGGGCGCCCGGCGCGCGGCACCAAGAGCAACTCGGGCGCGCGCACGACCTTGTCGTGATCGTGCGCGCGCCGATGCGCAAGCGACCCTTCCGGCGCTACTTGAACAGGGGCATCGACTTCACGATCGTGGTCCAGACGCCCCACACCAATGGGATGGCAACTACCGCCCATGCGAGAAGGACGGCTGCGCTGAAGCCGCCCGCGCCGCCCGCTGCGCTGCCCGCGGCCTTGGTGATGGACTCGTGCGCCAGCCGTTTCTCTTCGAACAACTCCTTATCGCTCATGAACCATTTTCCAGCGACTGGACGCACCAGCAGGTTCGCGATGAAGCCCACGACCAACATGCCGGCCAAGGTCAAGAAGATCGGCCCATAGATGCGGTCGAACGGGACTTTCTCCTCGAGCCGGATGTCGTGCATGGCATTGACGACCATTGGACCGAGAATGCCCGCAGTCGACCATGCGGTGAGCAACCGCCCATGGATGGCGCCAACGAATTGGGTTCCGAACATATCCGCGAGATATGCCGGAATCGTCGCGAAGCCGCCGCCGTACATGGAAGCGATGATGCAGAAGGCACCAACCAGCAGGGCGAGCGACTTCCAATCGGCGGCAAATGACGCCAGCACGTACAGCGCCGCACCGAGCACGAAGAAGACGAAGTAGGTCGGTTTGCGGCCGAGCTTGTCCGACGATGAAGCCCACGCGATGCGGCCGAAAATGTTGAACAGCGAGATGAGCCCGACGAAGGCGGCCGCCACCGCGGCGGCCGCGTTGCGCAGCGTCTCGTCCGCCTTCACCTCGGCGAAACCAAGCGCGGGCTGCCCGATCAGTTTCCCGCCGAAAGTCTCTTGGAGCATCGGCGCCGCTGCGCCGATGATGCCGATACCAGCCGAGACGTTCATGCACAGAATGATCCAAAGCAACCAGAACTGCGGCGTCTTGTGCGCGCTCTTCAGGTGCACGTGACCGCCGGCGATCATGCTGTTCGTTGCCGCTGGCGGCTTCCAACCTGACGGCAACCATCCGACGGGCGGCACGCGATAGAGGAAGGCACCGAACAACATGAAGAGCGCGTAGATCAGGGCGAGCACCACGAAGGTTTGCCACACACCCGGATCGCTTCCCCGGGAAAAGTGCTTCATCAGCAACGCCGCCAAGGGCGAGCCGATCATCGCCCCGCCGCCGAAGCCCATGATCGCCATACCGGTCGCCATGCCGCGCCGATCCGGGAACCATTTGATCAAGGTCGATACGGGTGAGATGTAACCCAACCCCAGGCCGATCCCGCCGATCACTCCCGAGCCCAGCCACATGAGCCAGAGCTGATGGATGTAGACGCCATAGGCGGCCAGCAGCATGCCTCCGCACCAGCACAGCATCGAAACAAAGCCGGCCTTGCGCGGGCCTGCGCGCTCCAGCCATCCGCCCCAAATAGCCGCTGAGCACCCGAGCACGACGAAGAACAAGGTGTACATCCAGCCGAGGTCGAACTGGGTCCAGTTGCAGTCGGTGACGGTGAGGGCACGCAAGGTCCCCGCAACCTTTTCGGTGAACGTCGTGGCGCCGGCTGCGCATGCCGCCAAAGCCTTGCCATCCGGACCGACCAGCGCGCCTTGGAGCGGCTTCCAGAACACCGAAAAGCCATAGGCCATGCCGATGCACAGATGAATGGCGAGGGCGGCAGGAGGAACCAACCAGCGGTTGAATTCCGGTCCCGCGATGATGCGTTCTTTGTCGAGCAAACCTGCCACGAATTCCTCCTTGCGGTCGGTCGTTGTGATTATTACAAGGTTGCGGACCGTAAGGATACTGGCATCAACCGCAGCCGTGTTTTACTGCGGTCGAACATCGGTAAACCAAGGTCGCGTATCGAGGCGTTGAACGCGCAGCTCGTCGAGCACCGGCATGGGCGGCGGCGGCTCGAGCCGCAGGCGGCTCCACACCCTGTCCGGCAATTGCGCGGCGCGGCCTGGGGCAAGCCAGGAAAAGACCATGACGAGCGCGGCAAGCAAGCGCTCCTCACCTGGGAAGCTGCCGATTACCCGATCCCAGTCGAGTGCGGGACCCGTGGTGTACAGCAGGTTGAGCAGATCCGGCCAATCGCAGCGGTCGCGCTGCAATACGTGAAGCTTCGTGCGGATCATCTCCGCAGGTGCGAGCAGCGTGAACGATCGTTGCTGAACTTGCGCACACGGGCCACGCCGCAACCAACCCGCATCCACCTCACCGAAGCCGTTTGCCAATGCCCAAATCACGTCGACGATGACGCCACTCCCCGCCGCCCGATAGATCCACTTACGGTCGTACGGCACCTGGTCGTAATAATCGACCAGCCCTGCGGTCTGCGTGGCTGCGATCAGCGCCTCGCGGTCCTCGGGCAGCACGTAGAGGTCGATGTCCTTGGTCGCTCGCCACAGACCCGTGTACAAACAAACGGCCAGACCACCGCCGACTGCGAAGGGAATCTCATCGGCATCGGCATGACTCATGACCTCGCTGTAGATCGCCCAATGCTCAGGCGCGATGTATCGAGATAGATCGGCCGGCGGGTAAAGCGAAAAGGCCTTCGCCTCCGATGCCTGGGACTGCCCCATGGCGCACCTCCTTATCGGACGAGGGTCGAGGCGGCGGCCCCTTCCGCGCAGGCCGAGTGGTGACCCTGCACATCGTCTGCGTCGCCAGCAGCGTCGAACGTGAACAGCGTGTAGGGGCGCTTGATCAACGGCATCGCGACGTTACGCACTGGAATGCCGCGCGGCGTTACGCCTTTCTGGCTGCCGCTATGCGCATGCCCGTGAATGACGAGGTCGGCTCCCGCACGGTCCAGCGCCTCGGCGAGACGATAACTGCCGAGAAAAGGAAAGATCTCCAAGCGCTCGCCGGCCAAAGTGTCCTTTACGGGAGCATAGTGCAATAGGGCGATGCGGTAGTCCGTCTCCAACGAACGCAGCCCGGCCTCCAGTGCCAAGGCGCACCGCTCGGTCAAGTGCATGAAGCTCTTCATCTCCGGCTCGCCGAAGGCATGACCGCAAGCGCCGGCGAAGCCGCCACCGAATCCCTTGCTGCCCGCAATACCTCGCGTGCGGCCGGCGACTTCGATCGTCACGTGCTCGCCCTCGAGAACAAGCACGTCGCCGCGCTCCAGCACGCGGCGCACCGTCTCCGGCTCGCCAGCGTGGTAATCGTGATTGCCCAGCACGGCGACGATCGGAATCTTGACGACGCGCAATTCCTCGGCGAGTGCGCGCGCCTGGGCGGCGTTGCCGAGATTGGTGAGATCGCCCCCGAGCAGCAAAACATCCGCGCACTCGTGCAAATGCGCCCAATGCTGTTCCAAAGTCCCGCGCGAATCTTCGCCGAAGTGGATGTCACCGACCGCAGCGATTCGGATCATGCGAGTGAATTGCGCATCAATGATCGATGGCTTCAGGTTCTGTCGCCTGAGCGAGTTCCAGCACGCTCAGCTCGTTACGGATCGGCATGCCGGGGACGACTTCGCCAACGACATCGTTGACCGCCTGTCTGCGTTGCGCCGGTTACGGTCACTTTGATGTCCAGGGAGTTGACGCGCGGGTCGGATGCTAGCGCTTGTTGGAGTTTGCCGACCAAGTATTGATACTCGAGGTCCATCTTTGCGAAACCACCACAGTCGTTTCTACCGGGAGAGCAATCGATATTCCCTCGCGGGAAGGGCGAACGAAGCGAAAGCCTGCGATTCCTCGGAACGGTGGTTGCCGCTCCGGTGCACACCAATGTTCCTGAAGGACGTGGAGGTCGTTATGGCTTTTCTGCCGTTGGCGGGGCTGGCCTTGGGTGCCGCAGGGATGTACTTGTTCGACCCCGAGCAGGGCCGCAGCCGGCGTTCGAAGTTGCGCGACAAGCTCGACAGCCAATCGCGGAGATGGCGCAATGCGGCGAAGACGACCGCGCAGGACTTGCGTAATCGAACACGCGGCACGTCGCACGAGTTATGGGCGTCGATGGAGAAAGGCCGGGTGCCCGATCGCGTACTGGTCGAGCGCGTGCGCGCGAAGATCGGGCGCTATGTCTCGCACCCCAGCGCGATTCAGGTGACCGCGCGCAACGGTCAGGTCACGTTGAGCGGGTTGGTTTTGGAGGGCGAGCACGACGATCTGCTGCGCGTCGTTCGGGATGTGCGCGGTGTGCAGGAAGTCCAGGACAGACTGCAGCGCGAGGGCGGCGGCGAAGGCAAAGCACGCATGCGCGCCGCGCTCGGCCTCGGCAAGTTGAACTTCCTTCAAGAACGCTGGAATCCGAGCACCCGTGCAGTATCGGGTGCGGCGGGAACGGCGCTTATGCTAACGGGATTGCGGCGCGGTGGCTTAATCGGTGTCGCAAGCGGGATCGCTGGCGCCGCCATGCTGGTTCGCGCTGCAACGAATCGTCCCTTGACCCAGCTTGCCAATCAACTCGGGCAAGACGATCGCAGCACACGCATGTCTCATAGCCGAAGCGGCGTCAGCGTCGCGACCCCCGGTGGCGCCACGGCTGGCCGCGACCGGACGTCGCAGCCCGATGAAGGCCCGTACACGGACAGCGCGCGCGGTACGACCGAGCAGCCTGTCACCGGACAAGGTGCAGGCTCAGCCGCAGCCTCCGGATCGAAGAGCTAGCGCCGGCGGCGCAAGAGACCAACAGGAGGTCACCCATGCCGCGAGGAGCCAGCCCCAAGCGCGAGCGCGAATATGAGGAGCTCAAGGAAGAGTTCAAGTCGGAAGGTCGCTACAAAGGCCGCGAAGAGGAAGTCGCGGCCCGCATCGTGAACAAACAGCGGCGGCAGTTCGGAGAGACCAAGGCAGCCCAAGCGCGAGCCAAAGCAGGCAAGGCACCCGAGCGCGGCGTGCCGCTGCACGAATATCAGCATTTGACGGTAGACGAGATCGTCGAGCGCCTCGACGATCTGTCTTACGGCGAACTTCGAAAGCTCGAGCAGTACGAGCGGCAGCACAAGAATCGCAAGACGCTGCTCAGTCGGCTGGAGCGCAAGCTACATCACTGAACTGGCGCCTTCAACGCCGCTGCTGCACGCGCTTGATCAGCTGCTGAAACGCGCTGCTGCGCAGCTTCAACAAGCGAGCTTGGCGTGCCTCCCAATACGGTGCTGCAACCTCATAGCCGCCGGTCAAGACGTACTGACGGGTCGCACTCGCGTTGTTCGATTCGCACTTGTCTCCCCCGGTACCGCGGCTTTCCATCGTCACGCGCTGCCCTTTGATATCCACCGTTAAGGTATAGGCCACGCACATCGCGCTGTCGTGTGCGATCACCCGATCGTCCGACCACTCGTCCACAACGAGATCGCGCCCATGCAGGTCGAGATCGACGGCGGAGTTGTGGAACCATCCGCCCGATTCCTCGCCCATCAGCAGCTTCGCGGTTACCAGCGAGCACAAGCCGGCGTTGTGATAACAACGCAAGCTGCTGGATTGGACCGGGTCGCGCTCGTTGCCGTCCTGCGGCCACCAGCTGCCTTGTGCAACGAGCCGGTCGCCGGAGGCTTCGATGTGCACGGGACCGGGAAAGACCGGTGCCTGCCAAAATTCGTTGCCTCGCCGCACCAGATCCATGAACTGACCGACGCTGAGTTTCCCGGTCGGTGCGACGCCGCGATCGCGTTGAAAAGCCTGGATCGCTGCCCTCAGCTGATTCGAGGGCCGGCCCGATGGCGCGCGATAGAGATAGCGCAGATCGATCAGCGCGTTCTCCAAGACGAAGAGATATTCCTGCCTGCGCCAGCCGAACACACCGATTGCTTCCTCGGCCGGCAACTCGAGCGCCCGCTCCGGATCCATGGCAGCGAACTCCTCAGCTGAAAGCGCCTGGGCAGTTGCCGGAAGCCAGCCGCTGAGCAGCAGCAGAGCAGTGGCAAGGACGCGCAAACTGATCATCATTACTCCTTCTGGCGTGTTCTGATGGGATTGGACTCGTACTATGCGTCAGTCTATCGGCAGTCACCTTTGATCTCACGCAAACCAACTGCAGCGAGCCCGACATGGCGTTTTCGGCTAGAGTATCGGTTGGCCACGATTTGGATCTTTGGCTGCTCGCCCCCTGACAATTCGATCTCGTTATTCGATCCCGGGCGATTCGATCTCGCATTCGGGGCAGCGGTACCGCCTAGCCGTCGTTTGCCCTCAGTCGGCGAGCGCGGCCACTGATCGGCAAGTCCCGCTCACCTACAAAGTCTCTAGTCAAAGCAATTGAGCACCCTTTTGTCATGCCGTCCGGCGATGTTTCTCGCCGTGTTTTCGTTGAACCTCTGTTTCGGGCCGGCCGCCGCCGACGATGTGTTTCAACTGCAACCGGAGTACGTTTACGGTAAAAACCGCAAACCCACGATGGGGTACCGGAAGCCGGAGGTGTTCGAGCCGCTCAGCGATCGGCTCTATCAGTCCGGCTATCGTGACTTCCCGCCCACCGCAGTTCCCGATGAGCTGAAAAACGTCGATGCGATGACACGGGTGCGCGGCATGGGCCGTATTCTCGCCTGCGCCGACGGCTGGTTCTGGCCGTTCTCCCGCACCGCCCGGAAGAACGAACCGCCCGGTCTGGAGGTCGAGCTGCTCCAGACCATCGCCAAGAAGAACGGCTGGGACGTGGACATCGCGTGGGTCAACATGGCGACTCGCTTCGGACCAGGCGCGCCCGGCGGCGCTTACGCACGCTCGATCGACAAGGGGGTGTGCGACATCGTGATGGGCCTGACCGTCACGGGCGACGATCATCACATGGATCCGCATCAGCTCGCCTTCACGCGTCCCTTCATGAGCACGGGCTTCGTGCTGGTCACTCAAGGCCCCGCCAAAGGAATCCGGTCGCTGGAGGACGCCAAGGCGCAAAACGTCAAAGTGGGCGTACCCGCTTACTCACCGATGAGCGAGTATGCCGAAGCCAACGGCATTCCTCACGCAACCTTCTTTCAGAACTACCAGGTCATCGACGCGCTCGTGCGCGGTGAGGTCAACGCCGCGATGATCTGGTCGGGCGCAATCTCGCAAGCCAAGCTGAATCGGCCGGAGGCCGAGTTCGAGATGGTCAAGGGGTTCGTGCCTCCGCCTTCGATGCGCTGGAACAGCGCCTGGGTGATCAAGGCGAAGGAGACCGAGCTGAAGGCCTTCCTGGATGAGGCGTTCGAGAACATGCTCAAGAGCGGCGAGATGCGCCGTCTGTGTGAGCGTTACGGCATTCCCTTCTATCCGCCGGTCGACCCCTAAAGGAGTTGGTCGGCCGTGCATCGACAGTAGAAATAGAGGAGTTCAAAGGCAATGGTGGAAAAACTCGTTCATTTGAGCGTTCAGTCGGGCGGGCTGTTACCGCTGATGGGCCTTCTGCTGCTCGTCGCGCTTACCGTCATCGTCGAGCGCCTGTATTTCTATCACCGCGTGCTCAAGTCGGGAATGGCGATGGAGCATGACCTTCAGCTGGTCGAGTATCAGAACATCGACAAGCTGCAGAAGCTCGCCGGGCACTACGAGGGATCGATGCAGCGCTCGATCATCTCTTCGGCGCTCGCTTCTCGCGGTGGCGACGCCGACACCATGGAGCGCCACATCGACGAGGCGATCATGTGGCAGATGCCCAAGATCGACAAGCACGTGTGGGTGCTGGACAGCTCTGTCACCCTCGCGCCGTTGATGGGTTTGCTCGGCACCATCATCGGAATGGTCCACGCATTCGGCATTCTCGGGTCGACCGGCGTGGGCGGTGCGGCAGCGCAGATGGTGACCGGCGGCATCGCCGAAGCATTGGTGGCCACCGGTGTGGGCCTGCTGATCGCGATCCTCGCCGTCGCCTTCCTCAACTACTTCAACAAGCGCGCGCGGCTCGCCCTGCACCAGATGGAACAGCTCAAGGTGATGGTGATCAACCGCTTACATGGCGGCGGTTCGGCCCATCACGGCATGCCGGTGCGCGAGGCACACTCCGGCAAAGTCACTCCGATCAGCGCGGGCAGACGATGAGCGCAAAGCTAAAAGCGATACAGGAGAGGGCAGATGCGCAGCGCGCGTAGCAGCTACTTCGCGGCGGAACGTCCGCGTGTCGAAGTCATCCCGATGATCGACATCATGATGTTCCTGCTGGTGTTCTTCGTCATCATCGCGGTGAAGATGATCGCCGGCACGGGAATTCCCATGGAGTTGCCTGGAGCGGCAACGACTCAGGAACTGAAGACCGCCACCATTACGGTCGGCGTCGCCAAAGACGGCAGCACGATCATCGACGGCAAGACGGTGACAAGCGATGAGCTGAAAGCAAAGCTCGCCGCGCTCAAGAAGGACAAGCCGATCGACGTCGTGCTGGCGGGGGACAAAGATGCGACGTTGCAAACGTTGCTGGCGGTGATGGACAGCGTGCGCAGTGCGGGTATCACCTCGGTAGGCATCGCCGCGAAGGCCGACAAGTCGGCGAAAAAATGATGCCACATGCGCAGCCCGCTAAGGGCACGCTATGGGCGCAAGTCGAAGAGGATGGCGTCCGGGGCCTGCCGCTGTGGAAGGCGCTCCTGGTCGCCATTACGCTCGAGATCGTCGCGCCGATTCTGCTGCTCGCTGTCGACTGGTCGTTTCTGCGCCTGCCCGAGCCGCCGGTGACGCCGGTCATCAACGTTCGGCTTGATCCTGCGCCCGAGGTTACGCCGCCGCCTGAACCACCACGCAAAATCCAGCCGGAGAAGAAGATCAAGCAGGTCGAAGTGGAAATGCCGCCGCCGTTACCTGCCGCGGTTCGACCGAAGATTAACGTGCCCAAGCCCGAGCCTCGAGTCAAACCGAAGCGCAAGTTGAAGGCCGAAGCGCCATTGCCCAAGCCCGAACCCAAACCGGCCGAGCAACCTGAGCCGGAGCCTGAAGCGCCGGCTCTGCCGTCAGTGTTTCAGGACGTCAAGCCGGTGCGCAAGGTGAAGCCGAAGTATCCTCCGGAGGCCGAGGCGCAACACATCGAGGGAAGGGTACGCGTGCGCCTATCGGTAAACATCGACGGCGACGTGACGGGCACCGAGGTGTTGGTGTCCGAACCTCCCGGCGTATTCGATGAGGCGGTGCTCGAAGCCGTTCGACAATACAAGTTCAAGCGCGACGGCACGAGCTACAAGGCCGATCAGGAGATCGTGTTCAAGATCGACTGAACTCTATTGGTGCGCTACGCGCGCCAGCGTCCCTGTCAACTAGGACACGATCGAGCCCGAGCGCGGCATCCCGCGCGCATCACCAAAACGAACGCTCGCGCGGCTGCACCTCGACTTCGCCGTTGCCCAGGACGCGTCGAAGCAGTTGCTCCTGCGGCCCTGCGAAGGTCTCCGGGCGACAATTCGCCGCCGCAAAGAATCGCTCGGGATCGTTCTCGAGCAGCAGCTTCTGCGCAAGCATGAGATCGGAGAGCGGAACGAAAGCCTCGGTGGTACAGCAGTAGAGATTTCCGGTTTGCAAGTGAATCACGTTGAAGGTCGAGCGCGGCAGGATGCAAAAGGTGCCCCGGCCTGGCACTTTCACCGTGAAACAACCGTGTTTCTCGAGCTCACGCAGCTGCTGGGCATTGAGTAGACGAGTCAAAAGCCGGCGCGCACGCGCTTCTGACGCGCGCGAGCGGGCAGTCGCCGCGTCGCCGATCCAGCTCGACGCAGCGCCAGTGTCATTTAAGGTAAGCGTTGGATTACCCGCAGCGTCTACCGTGGGCCGACCCCAAATGGCGCGACCCAGCCTGCTCAGCAACCGCAACACGCGTCCGTCCACGAGCCGCTGCGCGGGGCGACCATGCGTCGGGCGACGCGAGCACGTCGCGACCTTGGCCTCCCGCGGCTGTGCATGCTGTCAGCCCCCGACGACACGTGGAATGACGACTGTCTCGTTTTCCAGCGCGTTGAAGTCCGTCACCTTCTCGTCTACCGCGCCTTCCCCGCGGTTGACTTTGAACGCTACTGCGCCCGACGCGAGCATGCGTTCGAATAACGCTTTCGCCTCACGGCGTGCATTGACAGACGCTTCGCTTTCGTCGAATTCAATAACGCGGTCACCTGATGAATCCAAGATACGTAGTGTGTGCATGATCGCCTCCTGTGCTGCGGCCCCGACAAGGTCAACTGCGATGGAGCAACCCACGATCCTGCTTCTTCTCCTCGTGTTGGTTGTATCCATCGGCTCCTCAGTGCGACAACCTCGGCAGCATGAAAATTCCATCCGGCCTCGGAGTTCGTACCACTGCTTGCACGCAAAGGACTGTGCTTGTGTATGCTGACTTTCGTCAGCGCGAAGTCAACGAGGTAGGACCGCTATGAAAGATTCCGACTGTCAGCACCTGATGTCAACACCCTCCGAGGTGATTCGCCGTCGACTGACTGTCGCTGGGCAGCGATTTCACGCGAACGACAACATCTCCGAGTTCATCCACGGTGAAGCCGAGATGGAGGCATTGGAGGACGAGGTCGCGACAAAAATGCAAAGCTTGTTGCAAAGCCTCGTAATCGACACCGACAGCGATCACAACACGCGTAGCACTGCGCGCCGCGTGGCAAGGATGTTTCTGCACGAAGTCTTTAAAGGTCGCTACTACCCGATGCCTGCGGTCACCGAGTTCCCCAATGCAGAGCGCCTCAACGAGTTGATGATCGTCGGTCCGATCCGTGTGCGAAGCGCGTGCTCGCACCATTTGGTGCCGATTCTGGGAAAGTTATGGATTGGCGTGCTGCCGAGTCAGGACTCGAACTTGGTCGGGCTTTCCAAATACTCGCGGCTAGCAGACTGGATCATGAGCCGGCCTCAAATTCAAGAAGAAGCGATGATGCAGTTGGCCGATTTGATCGAGCTGCGACTACGCCCTCAGGGGTTGGCGATCGTGCTGGAAGCCGATCACTTCTGCATGCATTGGCGCGGTGTCAAAGATGAATCGCACATGGTGAACAGCATCATGCGGGGGACTTTCTTGACCAACGCCGAATCCCGCAAAGAATTCTTGCAGTTGATTCGCCCTTAGCAGCGGTTTTTGCGCGCCCTCAACCTGGCGCTTGCCGCTCTCCGGCTTGCCCCTTCACCGGCGCTTCCGTAATCGTGCGGCTGCCTGAGCCCAACGGGCAAGACGTCGCCAGATGGCGGGCCAGGATCGGCTTCAATCCCTTGAGGACCTGCACAGGCAGGGCGCTGGTGAAGACGTAGCCCGCCGCGGCAGCGCCAGGAACGTAGGCGGTGATCGTGCCGAAGTATCGATCGCCGATCATGAATACGAACGTTGCGGCGCGGCTCACCGCACGCGAGGTCAACACCTGCCCCCCGCTTCCGAACGTCTCGAACCGATTGTCCCCCGTGCCGGTCTTTCCACCGATCTGCAGGTTGCTGCCGTCCGCTAATTCGATGCTTGGCCCGAGGCGGCGGGCAGTGCCATGAGCCACCACATCGAACAGGGCCGGGCGAAGGACTTCCGTGATTTCCGGCGCGAGGACGCGCTGCGGCGGGGTCACAGCGGGCACGACGCGCGTCTCGAACGGCGTGCCCTGCGCGAAGTGCAGCGCATCAATGCGCACGGTGGGCATCCGCCACCCGCCGTTGACAATGATTCCCATCAGCTCCGCGAGCGACGCGGGTCGATCCGCCGAGCTGCCGATCGCCGAGGCGTAAGAAGGCACGAGCGTGTCGAACGGGTAGCCCAACCGTCTCCACCGTTGGTGAATCAACTTGAACGCCTCCGCCTCGCGCATCATTTGGATGCGCCGATCCTGCGCGTGGCGGTGCCGGGTCTTGAACAGCCAGTCGTAGGACGTCTGACGAACATCGCGGCTCGCTTCGCTTACTTCGCGCCACTTCGCTTGGGGGTGTTCGATCAGGTAGCCGACGAGCCAAAGCTCGAGCGGATGAACACGGGCGAGATAGGCGCGATCGTTGAGGCTGAGCCGATGGGGGTCGGCAGCCTCGAACAGCTGTTCGGCATTGCCTGGCCCTCCAGGCACGGGATGCTCGGCGAGGAAGCGTTCGAGCGCCTGCGCACTGGCATCAGGCATTACGGCACGAAAAACCAGCGCATGCGCGAGCGCCGTGTTACGGCCGCGTTGCACCAGCGCGTCGATCATCGCTTGCGGCGACTGGCTACGATGCCTAGTGTAGAAGCCGTGCAAGAATGTTCCACCTTCGTTGTCCGCGAAGCGCTCCAGATAACGTTCTCGCAAGGCGTCGGGCTGGCTCTTGGCGTCCCCTGTCTGCGTCAAGTGATACTGGACGATGTCACGCATCAAGCGCACGAAGGGCAGATTGATCGATTGGCGCAGCGCCTCGCGTAGCGTGACGATCTTGCCGTTGTCGCTCGGTTCGAAGTTGCTGAATCGATGCACGCCGCCGCCGGTGAAAAAGGTCTCGGCCGGACTGGCCGAGTACCGGCGCTCCATCGCCGCTTCTAGCATCGACTTTAGGCTGCGGTCGCTTGCATGAGCAAGATAGTCGAGCGCCCACTGACTGAGTCGATCGAGGTCGCGTGCGGAAGGATCCGCGGTCGCGGGTGCCTGCGCATAGCGCGCATGCAATTCTGCGATCACCTCGAGGTAAGTGACCAACGTCCGCAACTTAGCGGTCGATCCCAAATCGAGCTTGGCCATATCGTTCACGTCGAAGGGCGCGTCAATGCTGTCCGCTTGCACGCGCAGCAGGTTGCCGCGCGGCGTGCGCTCGAACAGGATCAGACTGTAGGTAACGCCGGCCGGATCCCCCCGCGCCAACAAGCGCTCCTCCATGAGGCCGGCTGCGCGAGCCGCCTCGGGCGCACCCAGCTGTCGCAAGCGCTGCGAAATCTCGCTCTGCAATTCGGTCTGCAGCGGCGTCTCGACCGACAGATCGAAACGGTCGAGGTCATAGCCGGCGTCGACGCCCAGCAGTACCGACAAGCGGCCCCGCAGCGTGTCGGCGACCTTGCGCGTCTCCTCGCGCGCCGTCGCGCTGATCGGCGGGAACGCGTCGGCGTCTCGCCGCGCCTGCAGGGCTGCATCCCGCAGTGCTTGGTCGATTACGCCCTCCTGTGCAAGCAATCGCAGATAGCTGTCGGTGAGGTCGGCGAGCCGTTTACGGTCGCTCCCGAGCAGACCGCTCGGGCGTCGCTGCGCAACGAGCAGGCTCAGGGCCTGCCTATACGCGGATGCGCGAGCGGCAAGGTTGCGTTCGGGTAGCGGCTCGCGCAGCAGGGCGTTGACGACATCGAACGCAGCCCCGTACCACGCCCATAAGCCGTCACCCAAGCCGAACACCTCACCGACCTCGGGTGTCGCCGAGAGCGGCATGGTATTCAGGTAATCGACCACGATCTGTTCGCGCGTGGCGAGGGTGTCTTCGCCGTTCATGTAGGCGCGTAACGACGCAGACGCCATCTGGCGGAACTTCTCGGTGACGGAGTTCGTCCGCCCGCCGGGTGAGTGCCGATACTTCTCGATTTGCGTCGCGAGCGTGCTACCGCCGGGCGAATTCCCGCCGATGAGAACCAGATGCGCAATGCGCTGAATGGCGGCGTGACCCAGGCGATCCCACTCAACCGCCGGATTGCGATGGGGATAGCGCGAGTCGAGCAATTCTCTGTTCTCGATGAACAAGAGCGTGTGCACGATAAGCGGCGGAACCGATGCAAAATCCGCGTAGATATGTTGCGGGTAGCGGGAAACAGCAAGCGAGGCCCCGTCACAGCCCAGGATGGAGAGCCCGGCCTGTGCCTTTTCCCGGTAGACGGGAAACAGACCGAGCTCGGTGACTCGTTGCATCATGGCGGAGGGCCGCGCCTGGCTTTCGATCTGGAATTGTCCGTCGGCGCTCAACCGCTGAAGGACCTGCGGCAGCCGGCTGTAGCCCAAGCGCTGGTCGTAAGGCCCCCCTTCAGGGAAACGAATACTGGGACTGGGCCCCGATTCCACGGAGTATTGGAGGCCCTTGGCGAGCCACGCAAAAGGCTTGGACTGCAGCGAGGAGGTCTGCATCTCCCAGTACGCAAGCAACGTGAAAGCCGCTGCTCCGGCCATGCCCACCGCTCGGATTTTCCAATGGCGCGGCAGCCCCCGCTTGGAGGGAGGAGAACGCAGAAGATAGCAGAGGGTCTCGTCGCGCATGGCAAACCCGCGAAGGCAAGCACAATTCCCGGGTCATGCCCGGCCGCCTACCCGAACGGCATTTCGCCAGTTTACGTCCTGACGCCGAAATGCGACAGTGGAAAAAGGATGATCTTGACCATTTCGCCCACTGCAACAATTACCCGCGCTGGCCATGCCGAATGCAAAGCCTACCGAAACCCGCTTGGTGAGTACCGCGAGGAGACGCGGTTTTTGCCCTTGATTGACACTACTAGCGGTTGCAGAGTCGCGGCTTTACGGTTCCGAGGATTATCGGGAGGTGGGATGACGCGCAACACCGAGGAAGTCTCGAGCGAACGTCGGCTTGGCGTGCGAGTTGAACTGCGCAAGGAAGTCCGCATCGACTGCGACCAGATGGAGAGTGCAGCGCAACTGGAGCAGATTTCCGAGGGGGGCGCATTGATCGAGCTCGCCGTATCGCTCGAGCTCCGTGATCGGACGTTGCGCGTGACCATCCCCTTCGGTCGCGATCCCGCTGCGGCAGCGATCCTACCGGCTCGAGTCGTTCGCTTGGATGGAACCGCGCTCGCGCTGCGATGGCTGCAGCCGCTCGACTTCGACACCCGCTTCAAGATCGCGCGCTTGCGTGAATGCGAAGCGGGAATGCCGCGCGTTTTCATCGGCGCTTTGCCGATGCTGATCTGGCCGGTGCTGCGCTAGAAAAAAAGTCCCCTCGAGCGTTAGCAGGCTAAATCATCTCCTGCCCTTCTCGCCGGGACTCGTTGCAAAATCTCCCTGATCATCGCTCGTCTCGACCCCTGCCGCTTGGCGCAACAGCTGCGGCCAGAGGGACTCGATCGGTTTGGGCGGGGCGAGATAAAAGCCTTGCGCCGCGTCACAGTCCAAGCGCCGCACCAGCGCCAATTGCGTTTCGGTCTCGACACCTTCGGCGACGACTTCCATGTTAAGACTGCGCGCCAGAGTCACCATACCTTGCACGAGCGCCGCGTCCTTTGCATTGATGGCGGCATCGCGAACGAAGGTTTGGTCGATCTTGAGCTGATCGATCGGCAGTCGTTTCAGATAACCGATCGAAGAGTGCCCCGTGCCGAAGTCGTCGATCGCAATGCGAACGCCGAGCTCGCGCAGCGAACGCAGCACGGGGGCCAGCTCGTTCGGTTCTCGCAGCAACAGTTCTTCGCTGATTTCCAAGGTCAATTGGGACGCGTCGGCCTTGGTGTCTTCCAAGATCGCTGAGATACGGTTGTACAAGTCGCGCTTGGCTAGCTGGCGGGGCGAGAGGTTGGCGGCGATGTTGACCTCCCGAATGCCTCTGCGCTGCAGCTCGGCAAGCTGCACGGATGCGTGGCGCAGAGCCCATTCGCCCAGCAGGTGGATGAGTTGGCTCTGCTCCGCGATACCGAGGAAATGCGCCGGTGTCAGCAGGGCTTGAGGATGATTCCATCGCAGCAATGCTTCCAAGCCGCGGATGCGCCCGGTCGCCAAGTCTATCTGGGGCTGGTAATAGAGGCAGAACTCACCGTTGTTGAGCGCGTCGCGCAAGCTCTTCTCGACCGCCAAGCGCTCTCGTGAGCGCGTGCTCATCCGCGCGGAATAGAAGCGGAAGCAGTTGCGTCCCTCCTCCTTCGCACGATACATCGCTGCGTCCGCGCGCTTGAGCAGCGTGCCGACGTCCTTGCCATCCTTGGGGAAGAAACTGATGCCGATGCTGATCGTGACCGATACCTCCTGATCGGCCAAAGCGAAAGGTTGTGCGAGCGACTGGATCAGTTGGCTCGCTCGGCTCGCCGCCACATCGCGGCTGCGTAGCCGCTCGAGCACCACGACGAATTCGTCCCCGCCCCAACGCGCGACGCTGTCTTCCTCCCGGCAACTGGCTTTAAGGCGCCGCGCCACGTCCTTCAACAGAACGTCGCCCGCCGCGTGCCCGAGCCCGTCGTTGATCTTCTTGAAACCGTCCAGATCGATGAACATGACCGCGACCTGCTCCTCCGCCCGCAGGGCGCGCGGAAGAGCAGTCGCCAGCCGGTCCTCGAGCAGCACGCGGTTAGGCAAATCGGTCAGCCCGTCGTGGGTTGCTTGACGCACCATCTCGCGGGTCAGCGACAACACCTGCGTGACATCGGAAAAGGCGAGCACGAGGCCTTGCACTTGTCCTTCACCGTCCCGAATCGGATTTGCCGTCCAGCTGATCGTGCGCTCGTCCAGCGCGCCTTTCAGCAAGAGATATTGCGACGCTTGCACGCTCTTGCCCTCGCGTAGACACTCCTCTACGGGCGGGGGCACCACGCGCTCGCCGCTTTGGTCGAAGGTCTGCACCACCTCCTGCAATGGCCGGCCGCGTGCGAACTCCAAAGACACCCCTGTCAATGCCTCGGCGGTCGGATTGAGATAGTCGATGCGACCTTCCTTGTCGGTCGTCACCACCGCGTCGCCAATGGAGTGCAATGTGGCGTGAGCCAGGTTTCGCTCCAGCGTCAGCTCAGCCATGCTCGCCTCGAGCCGGCGCCAGCTCCATAGCGGGTAGCTTGCCGCGGCGGCGACGAGCGCTGCCGAAGGCGCGAACCAACGATGTGCGAGCAACAGGAGCGCGACGCCGCACAGCAGGATGAGGGCGAGCCAGCCGACGTACACGGCCAACGCCCAGTGCCGAGCACGCGGATAAAGCACGACCGGCACCACGGCGAAGAACGCCGTGAACAGCCAAGCGCCGACGACATGCAGCGGTTGGAGTACCACGCCATCGAGCAAACTGCCCAGGACATTCGCATTCAACTCGACGCCCGGCATCGCTTGGTGTTGCCCTGATGCTGGGGTAGCAAAGCCGCTCGCGATGCCCACGGCCGTTGCACCGATCAAGACGTAGCGGTCGCGTACCTTTTCGATGGCCTCGGGATCACCGCTCAGCAACCGTGCGAAAGACACTTGGGCAAATCTGCCCGGCGCACCGAAAAAGGGAACGAGGAAAGGGTCCGCACGCACCCAGGTCGCCGACGCATGCGGAATCGAAACACCTGATGCCGGCAAAGCCGCATTGCGAATCACGCCGCGTCCCAGCTCGAACACGGCGAGTCCGAACGTTGGCCAGCTGGCACTGGCGATGCCTGCGTTCAAATAGACCTGGCGCACAATGCCGTCCTCGTCGAGCTCCGCATCGACGTGACCGAGGTAGGCGTGCTGCAGGACTGGAACTGGCAAGGCCGCGCGTACCCCACCGTCTCGTGCGGGAACCGGGGCGGTGGCCAATACCACCGCCCCGTGACGCCTGATGGCTTCGCCGAAATTCTCGTCGCCAGCGGGATCGGCCGGGTCCGATTGATCGAACAGAACGTCGAATCCCACGGCCTTCGCCTTCGCTTGACCCAAGCGATCGAGCATCGTGGCATGGATTCGCCGCGGCCAAGGCCAGCGTCCGATACTCGCGATGCTCTCCTCGTCGATGGCGACGATGACGACCTCGGCCGGCGCCGTACGGTGGAACAACCGCAACTCGAGATCGTACAGCCGCAGATCCCAGCGGTAGAGCACCTTGCTCGCCACCAGCAGCAGTGCGAGCAGCAGCAGCACCGCCGCGACTGCAACGGCTTCGATCTGATTGCGGCGATCGGGCGGCTGCAGCATCTACATCGCGAACAGCAGTGGGATGAGGGGGAGCAGCCAATACGGGTAGCGCGGGCCGACTTTGAACGATCGAGGCTCGGAGAACACGCTTTCGGTCCCTTCCGCATCGATCGCGCTCATGCGCGCGTAGTACTCCCCGGCGGCCGGCCGTAGCGTGCGCAGCTCACTTCCCGCCGCAATCCGGTCGATCACCACGTGCTCGAACTGCACGTCCTTGGCCAATTGAAGGTGGTACTGTGGCGCGCGCTGATCCGACGTCCAGCGCAAGATCAGTTCGCTGCCTTTCGCTTTAGTGGAAACCAGCAACGGCGCCGGCGGGAGCACTTGGAACAAGCGCGGTTCGCTGAATGCGCCTTCGCCATCGACATCGCTGGCCGCCGCCACCCGCCAGTAGTAGCGCCCCGACCCCAGCTTTAGCTCTGGCTCCATGGTTGGAGCGAGGACGTCGTTTTGTTCGAACAGCACGCTGTCGAATCGCGCGGACTTGGCGAGCTGCACGCGATAGCGCGCCACGCCGGGCAACGCCCGCCAACTGAGTTGCGCGCGCGCATTCGTCAGCCTCGCATTGGGCACCGGGCTCTCCAAGACAGGCGGCGCCGGCGCTGCGGGCAGATCCACTTGCGCGATCTGCTCCGGGGGACCGACGTGTCCGCCATCGTCCACTGAGCGCAAGCGAAGAAAGTAGCGCCCGGGGGCCGGTCTCACCAACCGCAGCGCAAGCTCGCGAACTTGCTCCACGCTCACCACGTCCTGAAATGCGCCGTCGCGGGCGAGCTGGACTTCGTAGCCGCCGGCGCCGTCGACTGCTGTCCACGCGACGTCAATCGAAACCGGGGTACGCGTGATCGACGCGATGATCGGCGCTGCGGGCGCGCGACGAAAGCGTTGCGATGAGCCGAAAGGGCCGTCCCCCTGCATCGGATGCCGGGCAGCAAGGCGCCAATAATAGGTGCCGGGCGCAAGATCACGCGGCAGCGCGTAGCGATGTCCCTGTACGCCTTCGATGTCGAGCGCCAAACGCTGAAACGCCGCGTCCGAAGCAATCTGGACGCGGTAGGTTAAGCGCGCGTCGTCGCCCGACCATCGCAATGCCAGATCCGGCCCGACGATCACGGCCTCAGGCTCGGGTTCGATGAGCGGAGGCGCTTGCGGCCGCGCGTCGAGCTCGATCGCACGCTCCGCGTGCAAGCCCTCGAGGCCTGCGGCATCGATCGCTCGAATGCGCAGCACGTACGATCCGTTCGGCAATTCCGGCAGTTCGAAGCGGCCTTCCGGCGCCACGCCCTCGAACACGATCCGGTCGAAGGCCTTTCCGGGCGCCAACTGCAGACGATAGCTGCCCGCTCCGGTTGTGGGCTTCACGGCGATCGTCCACGGCAATCGCTCGACACGAGCAGGCAGATCGGCGAGATCGGGAGCGGGCAACAAGCGGACGGGCGGCGCGGGAGGTTGGCCCGCCTGCACCCGGGTTCCGAAGCCCGCGTCGACTCGTACCCCTTGGCCCGCGGCGTCGACGCCCACGCTACCAAGCAGGACTTCGGTTTGGGTTACCTCACCCGTCGGCGCGGCGGCGACCCGGAAATCGGTTCCGCGCACCGAAGTCACACCCGCGGGCGTGTTGATTTCGAACCGCGTTCCACGTTGTGGCCGGTGCTGCACCTGCGTCTCGGTGCGCCCTCGCAACAACTCCAAGCGCGACTCCGCCGCCCCCGTCGCGTAGTTGCGTAGGACTTTGACCTTGAGATTGCTGTCGGCATGCAGGAGCACCTTTGAGCCATCGGCGAAACCAAGCAAAGCGTTGCCGTCCGCGGGTGTGCGAATCTGGTCGCCGGCTTCAAGGCGGGCCACCGATGTGGCCGGCCTATCGACCGTGCCGCTCGCGCCATCGACGCGAACATCACCCTGCACTGCGATGAAACGGGCGTAAGCCGGCTCGCTCTTCACCCACTCCGAGGGAATGCGCAAGCGCGTCCCCGGCGGCATGCGCACGGGTCGTTCGACCTTGTTCAGCCGCTGCAGCGGCTGCAGGTAGGTCATGTCTTTGAGGTAGCGCACGGTAATTCCCCAAAGCGTCTCGCCGCTCTTGACCTCGTATTCCCATTCGTCCTCGGCGCCGAAGGCAGAATGGACGAAGATGAAGAACAGGCTCGCCAATACGGCGAGTGCCGCAAGGCCGCTTGCGCCAGGCGAACAGCGCTGGCGACGGCGCAGCGCATCAAAGTCGGAACGACCGAGCGTCATCCGCAAGAGTTAGTGATCGAATGCCGAACGCACAGCGATGCGTGGAGTGCTCGGTATGCTCTTCTTATAGTCCCCTAGGCATCCGCTCCATACGCACGGCTCTTGGGTTCGGTATGGGTGTAGCAGTGTTAACCGCAGTTCACTATAACATCTCCGGCCGCGCGCGGATCAATTCGTCATGGCTCTATAACCAGTTTGCATTGCCAGGGAAGGCAGCTGAGCTCAATGGGGAATCTCCCCCAGCACGGTGCAGCGCCTGATCACGCGGCGCTGGGTGGAGGCGTCGTACTCGGTCGCCCGATGCAGCAAGCAGCGGTTGTCCCACACGATGAGCTGACCCGGTGCCCAGCGATGTCGATAGGTGAGATCGGGATGGATAGCCAGGGCATTCAGCGCCTCGATCATGGCGCGTCCTTCTTCGTAGTCCATGCCGAGGATGTACTCGGCATGATCGCCGAGGAACAGACATTTGCGTCCGGTGTCCGGGTGGGTACGCACGATCGGATGGTCGACCGGAGGCACTGCCTTGCGCTGTGCTTCGGTCATCGGCTCCTCACCGTGCCGGCGCGCGCGGGAAAAATCGAGGTTATGGACTGCGCGCAAATTGGCGATGCGCGCCTTCCATTGCGGCGAGAGCCGTTCGTACGCGCCGTACATGTCGCAGTAATGCGTCTCGCCGCCCTCCTGCGTGGCGACCTCGGCGAACAGAACCGTCGCCTGCCCGGTCACGCGCTGCCACGAGCCGTCGGTGTGCCAGGCGAGCGTGCCTTTGTCCGGATGGCGGCCGGTCGGATTGCCCTGGGCATCCAGATTGGACAAGCGGTAGAGCTCCGGGTACTGGTCGGCGTGATATTGATTCATCACGTGAATCTGCACTTCGCCGAAGTGGCGAGCGAATTCCACTTGGCGCCCGGGCGGCAGATCCTGCGCATCGAATAGAAGCACTTGGTAGCGGACGAAGGCAGCGTAGATGGCGCCGAACACGGCGTCATCGACGCCGGCGGACAAGTCGACGCCGATCAACTCGGCGCCCAAGTTCGGTGTGAGGGGACGGACTTCGAACGGCCATGCGGCCTGCGCCAGAGCGGCCATGCTTCCTCCTTGACATGCCGGCAGCGCCTCTGCCGAGCGCGTTTTGTGACAGTATATTTCAACGCACTCGCGCTAGAACGGAGACTGGGAATGACGGCACGCGATCGAATCGAGCAGACTAACCTCCTAGACGTCAACCAACGCCACGCCCGCTATCACACGGCCGAGAATCCCTTCACCTTCGCGTGGCCCGACGTACCGATCCATCAGTTCCTTGCTGAACGCAAGATGGCGTTCGACGGCGCGACGCCTACGCGTGCCATTGCGCTCGACATCTCATCGATCCTCGACACCCCTTATCCGGCAACCACGCCCTCCTTGCTCACCCGCTATCTGCGCATTCGCGCCGGAGAAATGCTGGAGACCATGTTTGTCGCCGGTGGCGAGGTCTACTACGTCATCGCCGGCTCCGGCGAGAGCGGCAACGCGCGGGACTGCATCCGCTGGAGCGCGGGCGACGTGCTTTGTTTGCCCGGTGGCAATCGGACCACACACCGCGCAGCGGCTGAGAACTGCATTCTTTTCGTTGCGACGGATGAACCACTACTCGCGCTCGAGGGCTTGAGCGCGCCCACCGCCGCGTCCGCGCGCGTCAAAGCGACGCATTGGCCGCATCGGATCATCGAACAGCAATTCGAAGCCGTGTTTGCGCGCGCGGTGAGCGACACCGCCACCGGTTGCTCGGTCATGTTTACCGGCGCCGCACCAATCCAAGGCTATATGACGACACCGATCATGAATGTCGCCATCAACACCCTGGCAGCCGGACGCGATCAACGCCCGCATCGGCACAATGGTGTGGCGGTGACGCTAGCGATCGAAGGCACCGGCGTGCACTCGATGATCAATGGCCAGCGCATCGACTGGTCGAACGGTGCGGCGCAGATCACGCCTGCCACCACCCTCCACTCACATCACAACCGCGGGCCCCATCGCATGCGCTCGCTCGTGATCCAGGACGAAGGATTGCATCACTACTTGCGCACGCCGGGCTTCAGCTTCGACTGAGCGCCACAGTCTGAACCACCGCTGTTGCAAGCGCGGCACG